>Ga0065711_1001091_pt1 | contig 48970 bp, 23 predicted proteins | sample Hoacrofraction12_FD_59098 | JGI IMG/M metagenome (GOLD analysis project Ga0065711, IMG submission 59098) | Hoatzin crop microbial communities from Cojedes, Venezuela - Epithelial fraction 12 v2 (version 2) | ecosystem: Host-associated > Birds > Digestive system > Esophagus > Crop | place... | reverse complement strand
AAAGTTTTTTTTTTTTTTTTTTTTTTTCACTCTTGTTCTACTACCTAGGCACGTGAAAAATGACAGAGCGCACAGAAAAGGGGGCTTGTGCTGGGGACCCACATTGATGCTGCTCATGAGAAAAGGAACTGAAGGATGCCTGGGGTTTCACGATGTTAGGTGGCACTAGATCTCCACTGTGCAGCGTATCCCCAAAGGACAGCAATGGTCAGAAGGACTCTGACCTGATGCACTCAGAAGAGAATCCATGCATTCACCCAGAGTGAATCTTCATGCACACTGCTAGCATGAGAGAGACGGAGGAGCTGGGAGCAAAGTTATGACCTTCTTATTCTGTTTCTAGATATAAGAAGGACGCAGCAATCTTCAGGAAGCAACTGAAGCAACTCCTTCAAAGGAAGGGAAATTATGCCTTGGATCTGTACCTTGCAGAGCCACAAAAGTCTTGCTAGGAATACAGATCCATAGCATGGGGTGCGAAGAAGGCATTCTTTCTATCAGTGACCTTCTACAAATGCTAGCTTTCTTACTCTTAAGAGCATTAAGGATGTTAATGAAAATGAGATCTTAGTTCTACTTTATCACAAAACAGTCAGGTAATGTCTTTCTACCTTTTCATAATGCTCTATCAGAATTTCAACGACGATATTCTGAAACTTAATGTTCATCATAGCAGCCACCGTTTCTTCTTGGGCTCTCATCAGAGTCGGTCCAAAGATAACACCAAGGTTGGATACAGTCATTAGATTTTGCTGACTGTGTAATGATACCCTTTAAATGAACACAAACAACATGCAATTAAATAGTTGTGCTAAACTATAATTCCAACAGGCAAAAACCTGTTAAGACTATTCCTTTAGCAAGATCCCTAGTTCATGCCTCCCCTTTAAAAACACTTTTTAAACCTTCATTTTTACTGGAGTCAAAATGCACTGTGGTACAACTACTGTATTTCCATTACAGCTCCCATCCCAAAATAAATAAACAGATAATGAGCATGTCTTCCTAGAGTAAGTATTTAAGTTCCTGACATAACTGACAGGGAAAATGAACCATCTTCAAAGGTCTCCACAGAGAGATCCAGAACATCTAGTTTAGAAGTCTTAGGGCAGGTGCCTATCTCTCTCCATTACTTATACAGGAACTTAAATACTTGATGTTGAATTCACTGAAAACACTCTGATATGACAGAGGTCAACCATATACCTTAGATTTCATGTAAAGGGAAGACAGTTACTGAGAACACTTACATTGCGATAGGATCTCTTTATTAATGCGTTGAAAACACAGGATCAGTGGGATCAGTGAATTTATTGTTTCTGTGGCATAGATAATACTACATCATCATAATGACATCTTCTGGCTTTAAAATATATCAAGCTTTTACTTCTGTATATTCTGTTCTCACTTACTGTACCTTTTCTGTCATTTTTCTTCTTAACGTAGAATTTAGAAACTTAGTTTTTCCAATAATTTATCAGATAGTAAAATGAAAACCATCAATCAGTAATCCTCAGTGCCCTTTTTCTCTCCTTACAAACAAGATTTGCCAAATAAAAACCGTATCATCACAAATCCTTCGAAATAACTGCCACTGATTCCCCAGTCACAGCTTCCCTATTGCCTCATGTCTGAGAAATACCATGCCAAGTAAAGATTTGATAGTTGCCTTAATGCTTAATTTTACTGAATATGTTACCAAATAGAATCAGTGACTGTGGCACTTGTTTGCATTTTCTTCTTCTTTTCATTGCTGTCTGCTACCATTGTCAAGCTGAGCATTTTTAGCCATTTCCTACATCATTACAATAACCCTTGTACCTTTTAAAATTAAGAAACAGTAGAAACTATTAAATACTGGAAGACTAGAAAGTAGGAACAAACTTTATCTGCTGGTTTTCTCTGGCAGTCTTCATGAAACAGGTTTATGGAGACATCTGTTACATTTTCCTTCCAATAATACTCTCAAATAGCTTGATTTGTTCTTAAAATGTTATACAAACATTAGCAAAATGACCTATCTGATGTCAGAGTTTCATAGCAAATGACACAAATACTATCTCATTACAAAGATTAAAAAGGCAGTGACAAAGACTGTGAGATTTTCCCAAGGCTACTGGGGGATTTTGTTAGGATCAGGATTGCTAAGCCAGTCCATCATCTTTGAAAGGTCCTGGAGAAGAGGAGAAGTGCCTGAGGACTGGAGGAAAGCCAGTGTCATTCCAGTCTTCAAAAAAGGCAAGAAGGCGGATCCAGAGAACTACAGGCTGGTCAGCCTCACCTCCATCCCAGGAAAGGTGATGGAGCAGCTCATTCTGGAGGTCATCAACAAGCAAGTGGAGGATTCACCAAGGGGAAATCATGCCTGACCAATCTGACAGACTTCTACGATGACATGACTGGCTGGGTAGATGAGGGGAGAGCAGTGGATGTTGTCTACCTTGACTTCAGCAAGGCTTTTGATACTGTCTCCCATAACATCCTCCTAGGGAAGCTCAGGAAGTGTGGGCTGGATGAGTGGTCAGTGAAGTGGATTGAGAACTGGCTGAACGGCAGAACTCAGAGGGTTGTCATCAGTAGCGCTGACTCTAGCTGGAGGCCTGCAGCTAGTGGGCTTCCCCAGGGGTCAGTACTGGGACCAGTCTTATTCAACTTCTTCATCAATGACCTGGATGAAGGGATGAAGCCTACCCTCAGCAAGTTTGCTGACGTTACAAAATGGGAAGGAGTGGCTGATACACCGGAAGGCTGTGCTGACATCCAGCAAGACCTGGACAGGCTGGAGAGTTGGGCAGAGAGGAACCTGATGAAGTTCAACAAGGGCAAGTGCAGGGTCCTGCACCTGCGGAGGGGAGGAAGAACCCCTATACAAGCTTGGGGCGGACCTGCTGGAGTGCAGCTCTGCGAAGACACATCTGGGAGAGCTGGGGGATGACAAGTTGACCATGAGCAGGCAGTGTGCCCTGGCTGACAAGAAAGCCAATGGCATTCTGGAGTGCATTAGAAGTGTGGCCAGCAGGTCGTGGGAGGTTCTCCTCCCCCTGTACTCTGCCCTAGTGAGGCCCCATCTGGAGTACTCTGTCCAGTTCTGGGCTCCCTAATTCAAGAAAGATGAAGAGCTACTGGAGAGAGTCCAGCGGAGGGCTACGAGGATGATGAGGGGACTGGATCATCTCTCTTACGAGGAGAGGCTGAGGGAGCTGGACTTGTTCAGCCTGAAGAAGAGAAGGCTGAGAAGGGACCTTCGAAATGCTTATAAATATCTTAAGGGTGGGTGTCAGGAGGATGGGGCCAGACTCTTTTCAGTGGTGCCCAGCGACAGGACAAGGGGCAATGGGCACAAATGGAAGCATGGGAAGTTCCGTCTGAACATGAGGAAGAACTTCTTCCCTCTGAGGGTGACGGAGCACTGGAACAGGCTGCCCAGGGAGGTTGTGGAGTCTCCTTGTCTGGAGAGAGTCAAGACTCGCCTGGACAAGGTCCTGTGCAGCCTGCTGTAGGTGACCCTGCTTCGGCAGGGGGGTTGGACTAGATCATCTCCAGAGGTCCCTTCCAACCCCGACCATTCGGTGATTCTGTGATCAAACCTATGCCCGGATTCACAGACTTTCTCTTGGTCTCACTGTTGCATAGGCACTAATGATACACAGACTGAGTAGAAGACTAGAATTATCTTGGTATACATGATTGTACAATTATTTCTATAATGTAGTAATACTCCCCTCATATTTGGAACAGGAATGTTTTTGCACCCATTCACATCTAGCGGCAGGAGAAATATGGGAAAGGGGTTTGTATTGGAGACAACATGATTATAAACTGCAGGAAAATAAATGCATATCTTCTTACACGTTTCCTATGTTGCTTTGTTAAGTTATGCGAAAGTTTCCAAAATTTTACTTCAGAGACACACACTGGTGGAGATCATTATTTAGAAACCATATAATGAAAAATACTACCTTCTTAACACATGCTTTGAGCCAATTATCTTAATCTAATTATTTCTGTAACAGATCTTTTGTTTCACTTAGGTGACTAAGGGGTGTTTGGGAAGCCCACTAGTATTTTAATGAAAATGGAATTTTGAGTTACTTGGCTCTGGGTTTGCTAGAAAAACCTAAAAAAATAACCCTTTCCAATGTTACTCTGCTTTGTGCTGCGCAGTAACTGTTGAGGTCTCTCACACAAACATTACAGGCTTACAGTGTAAGACAGAAAGTAGTGTTTGTCTCGTGTTTGGGTTTCCTTGGTTACAGATGTGGTAGCTTGGTTAATAAAAGGAATGGTGAATTTAATAATATTGTAACCAGAAAGGACTTTCTATAAAGCATTTCAAAGGCTCAATTTCTTGCAAAAGAAAAAACTCAGGGCTGTAAATGGATCATTTTGATAACCAATTTCCCCTGACCTAGTAATACTGTTGCTGGGCTACTGAATACATACAGCCCAAGGTAATCATGCATTTCAGGTAGCTGTAAGGCATGCATTAAGGTGCAGTTGCTTCCTCCTCAAAATCTCTTTCTTCAGTATGCCACCAGTAAATTTTTGATACTGCCAGACTGCAGACGGCTGACTATCTACCTTAGAAAGTATGGTGTTATTAAATCATACCAAAGAATCATTTATTCTTGAAAGTAGATAGGCATTTTGACTAGGAAGGTTTAAAAACAAAAAAAATTAATTAACTATTTGAAAATAACCCCAAACTTCCCGTGTTTGCCTAGCTGCTGACTGAGTATATACTCAGACAGTATCACCTCTCTGTAGGGTGCTTTCCAAGATTTGCTGGTTTTGTGTGTTTGTTTTTAGTGTGATCTACATCCCAAATTATCTAGATAATATTTAATTTTGCACAATGACACAGAAGTCAAGGTAGATATGTAAAGACCTTAAGACCTAAACAAAGAAAAAATAATATTATCCTTATTTTATAACCCATAGTTAAAGGTGTAGTGTTTTCACCCAGACACAAAAGTACACAAACTGAACAGCTAAAAGAAACATAGGGAAAGGATGTACATTTTGAAATTGGATTTTAAACAAAAGAATGAAGTAATAGGAGGTTGTTTTTTTCTCATATTTTCCCACTTTATCTGCCATTTGTTCCTTGAAAAATCTCCACACAGTGGTAGGAAAAAGATGAGGAAGGAAGAAACTAATACACTCAAGAGACTAATTCTGAATATAGTCTCATTAGAATTGCTAGCATAAACAACAGCTGGCAAATTAGATGAGAAATTAGAAGGGGTGAATTGAATGTTGGGAAGAAAAGAACTGAAAGCTTTCAGCATAAAACCGTAAGATTAAATTTCTCAGAAATGAGAACTGCATCAAAGAGGTGATAGGTGAGAGTTAAAGAGAACAATTAAAGCAGGGAATACTGCAGGCATGCTTTTCTTCGGAAATGCACCTGAGGTCACATTGAGAATGAAGAGGCCAGGGAAAGAGGTCAAGAAAGAAATGCTTGCCTGTAACTAATTCTGCCTAGTAGTAAGTCAGTTCCTATGTATACATATTTCTAATTTTAGGGCTTCCAGACCAGCAGCTTTTACAAAATCATTAATCCTTCACTAAATGTTTTAACTTTTTAGAGGGTCAGAAATCAATAGATATGATATTTTTTAGATAATCAACTCTGTGAGTAAGGAAACTTATAAAACTTGCTTTCACCTGGGTTCTCTGGGTTACCCCATGTCTAACTGCCTAATCAGTTTTGGCAATGGAAGCATTCACAGCACCTCCCTATCATGTTAGTTCTCCAGGGACTAATGACATAAAGGACTAAAAATAACTTATTAGGGCTAAATAATTTCATATCAAAGAAATTTTCAAGGTTCTGAAGTCTGTAAGAGGAAGCAAAACTGCATCAGGATCCACTGTAGACAGCTTACTGCAGGCTGTGGCTGAAGCTGAGATCAAAAAAGCCAAATAGCTGGGACGTAATGAATGGAATGGAAACAATATGGACTCCTCTCTTGTGTCTTCTACATGTCTCAGTCATGAGGGCCTTGTCTGAACAACTGCTGTTTCAGTGTTCACATTCCCAGATCATTGACAAATGTACTAAAAAGTATACAGCATCCTAAAGCAGAATGAGTAATACACATTAAAAAATATTCAGCAAATACAAGTGAAAACACACCAAAGCTTTAGTAAAACTTACATTAATAATGTTTGATACAGAAACAGGATAAATTATAATGTAATAATGGTATGTAATCATAGCTAGTGATTTAGAGAGAGATAAGACAATAAAAACTTGTCTTTTTTGTCTTGCAGCACATGCTAAGTGTAACAGTGAAGACCAAAGGTCATCAGTGCAAAGAAATGCAAAATCTCTTCCATCAGACATTTAATTAATACTCAAAGAAGCTGATGAAACAAGAGAGATTCAGAAGTGGGTTTGGACATTTATATAGCTATGAAAAATATCAATACTACTACTTCAAATTAACGTTTTCAAACAATACTACACTTCAGAGCTGCTAGAAAAATAAGATCAAACATGAAGGACAAGTATTACAACATTAGCCTACTCTCCAGTGTCGGACCTCGAGTGAGATTCAAACCAGAGTTTTCTATCAACCTTAGCACAGTTTTGTTACGTTTCTTAAATCCAGATAGTGCCAACCCCTGCAGTAAGCAGGAACATGAATGAAAACACTGAGTGGGTTTATTTTATAAACATAGTTGGTCATCTTGGTGACTCTTTATGGTGTTGCTTTTATTTTGGTTCCGGTGAGTATTCTTCAGCTATGTTGACAACAGCATTTTAGAAATTAAATGTAATTTCAAGTGGCATTTTTTCAACACAGAGACAACAGTGTTAAGCAACACTGACAAATTTAAAGTGGAAATAATCACATCTTACAATAATACCAAAGAAAAATCAAACAGAATTACTTGACCAAGTGCTTGATAAGGATGTCCAGCATCTCTCTGTTCTTCTCTGGTAACTTATGCACAAGCGCATGCACTGCCTCAACTCTGTAGTTCTGATCATCTGACTCTATTAAACAGAAAACACATATTGTTATTAAATTAGAACATGTTCTAAGATGTGACTACAAATGGCACCAATGCCTGTATGTTAATATGCACACACATTACAAGGAGCCAAACACAATCAGTCTTTACAATGATGAGGATGGTTTGATTATATTTATTACAACAATCTCAAATCTGTATTTCAAGTGACTCAACAAAAGCAGTTACCACCACTACTGGAACCAAAGAAATTTGTGGCAATTTTGACCAGGTGTGCCACTACGGTGAAATCCAAGATTTCACCCCTTGATATTTAAAATATCTAAAATTCTTGAGTGTTTTTTATTCTTATCAAGGCAAGAGGAAATAGGGAAATAACTTCAAATTCTAAACTGGAGTCACTAGTAAAACAATCTTACTATCTCTGTAGCTAATTACTCCATTTGTGAGAATGAGATAATTATTACCCCCTCCAATGCCTCAAGGCAAGCTGGGAAAATAAAGATCCCTGGATGAGAGGGATGAATGCTATAAAGGAATTACCAGCCCGTAATAAAACAAACAACCGTATAAATCAAGGTTCAAAATTTCACGCAGAACGCAGTCGCAGAACCTCTGTAAAGATCAGAACAAACCACAGAACAGCTTCATCTAGTGTGACTTCTCTTTTTTGAGAGCTTTCATGTGGCACTGTGCTGTCACATACAGTGACATGGAAGAAATCAGATCCATGGCTGGATCACTAAATAATAGACCAAGGAGAAAAATAAGGACAGTAACTGAGAAGATTCAGAGTTAGAAACAATATTACTTTCATGAAAGTGTATTTATTACTTTACTTACTAACAGCAACAATGAAATCTTTGTGCAGCTTGAAAGTCATCAGTGGTTCTGAAAGACACCTGGTTGTAAACAATATTAAAAAGAAAATTTAGAAAAAAAGCATTACTCATAGACTTTTTAAATTTTATGAGTGTGATTATGATAGTCTTCAATATCTGCATAATGCATACTGGTATGTTGTAGGAAACCCAGTTCAGTGATGACTGATTGCAAGTAGTCTACAACTCAATCATGTACATAGTCTGAAAATCTCTTTGAGTTGGATCTGGTGTCACCATGTAAGTTAATAAGGGAAATACTACTGGCACTACCTTCAGCACAGAGACTCACTGTTTTCTGGCTTCCATACTGTTGAACAGGAATAAATACAGCTCCAGAACATTGGACAGTGAGCTGCAGAAGCAATCTTTTGCCCAAGAAAGGCAGAAATACGATGAAATTTGGGACTGACATTCTGATCTGAGACATCCTAGAAGCGTCATCCACTGAAAGGCAGACTGTGAATTGCCTTATAGACACAAACACACAGATACTGCTAGCTCACATTCTAATTTCACAAATACAGTATCTGCAATGATTAGTGCCTCTGAAGATGTATTCTAAATTTCTTCAACCCAAGCCAGTCTTTTCATTGAACTTTACATGACGATTGCCCTATAAATCGTAGGCATATTTTCCAGAGTGAATAGGGTTTTCTGGTACTGCCCTTTGTTAGGTGACCAGTTTAGGAACTGCAGATTTTTAGAAAGCACAGAACACCCACCATCTGGATTTGATGCTTTTTATGATGTTTCTTTTGAATCTTCTGTATTGAGACCCAAAACCGAATTATCTCAGAAGTACCATAATTTCTGAAAATTCTGTCTCTCATTAGCAAAAATATTAAGTGAAAATGATAGTGTGGGAGGCATACTGTATTTGTGAAGACACCAATAGTATAAGATAAAAACCTATGCTTTTGCAGAGATTTTTTTTCTGCTCCAGCAATGATGCCATGAAATCACATGGTACGCAGCTTAAGGGATTCAGAAAAGAAAGACTGAGCATAACATGCTTTGTGGTTAACATAAAAGATTTTAAATAAAAACATGCAATTAATTAATTTCTTCCAAATTTGGGGCTAAATATATAAGGCATGACCATCTTAATAAGGCAGAAAGTGTGCGACAAATTTTAAATTTATTATTACACAGAATCACAGGGATATTAGGCAAGATAATAACACACTCAATTATTACTATGCTAATGGATACAAGAAATGTAATTTGATATTAATAAGCAAAAGATTAATGGGCCAGAAAAGGAATACTGAGATTTGTGTAGTTTCACACTTACCTGAGGTAGTTTTTTAGTCCGCTTGTTATTGTTTTATTGTCCCAAAGTTCCATATCAATATCCATATCAGGAGGAGCTTTAGGGGCTGGTGGAAATTTGAATTATGATTGTGTTATAGTTTCACTAACACGCTAACTAGAAAAGCAGCAAAACAGAAGCTAACAGATTAGTCATTTAGCTCACTGATTATTTATTAGCAAGATTAACTACCAATCTGATCAAACTGATTCTTTTAATCTCTGCCAAAGTATTCATAAAAATGAATTTAACACTCATATTTAGTACTTGTAAACATTAACTATATGCACTGTACCAAAGTGTAAAGTAAGCCCAAGTCAACAGAGAATTACAAACGTATTTGGCTTAGACATTCAAACACAGGCACCAGAGAGCCAAATTAGCATGGAAAGTGAAAGACTAGAACAACTGCCTATTTAACTGGGTTATGCTATTACAGAACTAAGCATCGGAACACTTCTGAAATATGCCAAATAGATACCTATAAATAGAACTTTAAAGCTAAAAGAAGAAATGCATTTTATCAGTAATTTGCTCATCTATATCAATGATTGCATGCAGAAATTGAATACTAATGCACCTAAGAAACTTGCTAGATGGATCACTCATTTTAAGACTGCAAACTCAATTCAGTGGCAGTAAGTGTATGTACAAACTTGTAAATGACAAATTCTTCTGAGTACAGCAGTTAAGTCAAAAGGGACCATGACACAAATGCTGCACAGTGACAAAGGTTCACTGCACATACTTACAAAATATGGTATTCATCAGCTTTTGCACCTTGGAGTTTACACCACCTATTCTGTACAGTCCCAGGATTGTAATACCTGCATTGGAAAATAATGAAAATATGTTTATGTCAATATATGGTGATGCATTCTTGGTGTATGTTTTCAAAACATCTAAATGTATTTATGCAAAAATGTACAATCACATTTTTTAGTATTGCTTTACACTGCTGAACTCTCTTCTGGGATGTTAACAAATGCATTCAACTCAAAGAGCTGTTGTCAACGGCTTGATGACAAAGTGGAGACCAGTAACAAGTGGTGTTCTTCAGGGGTCTATATTGGGACCAGTGCTGTTTAGCATGTTTTTTAGCAACATGGACAGTGGGACTGAATGCACCCTCAGCAAGTTTGCCAGTGGCATCAAGTTGTGTGGTATGGTCGACACGCTGGAGGAAAGGGATGCTGTTCAGAGAGACCTGGACTGGCTTGAAAGGTGGGCCCATGTGAACCTCATGAAGTTCAACAAGGCCCAGTGCAAGATCCTGCACATGGGTCAGGGCAATCCCACGCACAAATACAGGCTGGGCGGAGAATGGATTGAGAACAGCCCTGAGGAGAAGGACTTGGGGGTGCTGGTTGACGAGAAGCTTAATGTGACCTGTCAATGTGTGCTCGCAGCCCAGAAAGCCAACCGTATCCTGGGCTGCATCAAAAGCAGCGTGGCCAGCAGGTCTAGGGAGGCGATTCTGCCCCTCTGCTCCGCTCTGGTGAGACCCCACCTGGAGTCCTGTGTCCAGCTCTGGTGCCCTCAGCACAAGAAGCACATGGAGCTGTTGGAGTGGGTGCAGAGGAGGCCACAAAGATGATCAGAGATGGAACACCGCTCCTATGAGGAAAGGCTGAGACAGTAGGGGCTGTTCACCCTGGAGAAGACAAGGTTCCAGGGAGAACTCATTGTGGCCTTCCAGTACCTGAAGCGGGACTACAGGAAAGCTGCAGAGGGACATTTTGCCAGGGCATGTAGTGATAGGACAAGGGGTAATGGCTGTAGACTGAAAGAGGGTAGATTTAGATTAGACAGAAGGAATACATTCTTTACTCTGAAGGTGGTGAGGCCCTGGAACAGGTTGCCCAGAGAACTGGTGGATGCCCCTTCCCTGGAAGTGTTCCAGGCCAGGTTGGATGGGGCTTTGAGTCACCTGGTCTACTGGAAGGTGTCCCTGCCCATGGCAGGGGGGTTGGAACCAGGTCACCTTTAAGGTCCTTTCCAACCCAAACCATTCTATGATTCTATGATTCTACTGAATCCACACCACAGGATACAACAGAACCCTTTGCATAGAAATGACCCATATTAGCAAACAACAAGGACATGGCTGGAAAAAGTGAAAAATAAGACCCAAAAGCAGTCTTAAAACACATTACCCATCAACAAGTTTATCTTAGCTAGGCTTCAGTGGAATTACTATGCATCTACATTTGCTTAGTTTTTGAGTTTAGATCTGATTGACATTTATAGGAGAAATAACAATTGTACCAAAATAAAAGCATATACTGTATACTGTTGCAACACTGCAGTTGAGAATTTATACATTGTGCAATAGATCCCCATGCAAAACAGAGACATTGAAGTCTGAATTTACCCATAAGTTTCAACTGTTGGGTTTTTTTGAATAGCACAGATAATAATAAGAAGTAATGTTTGAAGTGTGACATTCACAACATAGTACTTCAGGATTCCAGTAATGATAATTTTACTGGTTTTAAGTGCCTTTTAAAATCAGCAGGATTTAAGTCTTCCCTTCTCCCCACCTCAGGTCTTACCATTTAAAAATCGTCCACTTTTCCTTTGAAAGCAACATTCCAAACTCTGATGTCACTTTGATAAACCTAGGTGTTTTGTTTTGAAATGCTCCCCCCCCAACAAAAAAAAAAAGATGCAAGCTCTGAGTCAGCAGTGATTCAAAAGCTACATAATGTTTTTATCTGAGAAAGTGAATTCATGCTGACCCCAGTGTTGCACAGAGAGATAACACAGCTTTTGGATTAGAATAAAGTTGCATACTGACAGTTCAGTGCATGGAGAGGAAAAGGTTACCTCTTTCTATGGAAGACGATACAGCCATACCTCATTTGAATGGGGATAATTAAAAACTTGCTGTGAGTTGCAAGGTATCACCTCATCAGTAGAGTGATTATTACTTCCTTTTTGTACATTCCCACTACCAAAAATGAGTTTCTAAACATTAAAAAAAATGGATAAACCATGTGCAAAATGAGTGAATAAAATGATAGGAGTTGTGCTCTGCAAAAAAGATGTTCCAGCAGAGAGTATTCATGCCACTTTTTGGTCTTCAGGTTTCAAGCAAGAAACCAAAATTGGGAGCTGAGGGTCCTTACAGTTTTACCAGAAGAAAGCACAATTTGGTGCAAACACATTAAAGACTAAAGATGTGTGCAACTGTGTATTAAGCTGTCTAAACAACATGAAAATACAGAAAATGTTTAAAAAACCCACTTAAATGATATGTTAAGAACTGTTGTTAGAACTTGTGGCAACAGCTGTAAGTGTAAAGCACACAGATAAAATGTGAAAAGTACAAACCAAAAGATGGACGCACTCCAAAGCACGGATGTAAAACACGTAGAATTAATCAAAGCAATACTTGAGAAAAAAATACTCATAATAATTTCATACATAATTTGTGATTTCATACACACCTCTTGTTTCTACAGCATGAATACATTTCCTCACAAAGTTGAAACCTGCTTCATTTAAGAACACTATAAAAAGAAGAAAAAAAGGTAATTATTTTCTAACTAATCAATACAGAAAATCTCTGTATTTAGCTACATTCACATGTTAGTCAAGAAGGACTGATACACATCTACCCACGAGATTATGATATTTATTCTGTATCCTTAGCACTCAAAATCCAGCTTTCTAATCATTCGTGTATCATTACGAGAAGAATATTCTACTGTCTTTCTCAGAAATTAGTAGCCCCTCTACACATCCAGCTGAAAGCCTGTTGCTTTAAAAGTGATTACTGTACTCTCTTTCCTCTGCTGAGGAAAACGCTTTTAAGAGTTCAGGACCTGTGTTATGAACAGAATATATTAATTGATTTTTAATACAACAACATTCTTTGTTCTTTACACATGCACATAACCACTCATAAAATGGTTACATAGGAAAACAATCTTTGTTATTGATCTTAATTAGTGAGCTGATTTCAAGTGAACATATTTCTCATTAAACGTTGTATTTTCAATGCTCACTGCTCTAACAAGCTAAATAAATAAGATCTTAAAGCAGCGTATTTATCACCATTAAAATAAACACCATCATATAAAAAACAGACGTAGTGGCTTAAATTCTAGATTTCCAGATTCTGAAATGTAACTCCTATGAAGATGTATGTCTGTATCTGACACATCTCTCTCTCTCTGAGATACATACACCCACACATATATTTAAATTATTTTTACATATTTGTGTTAATATCATATGTGTGAATATAATGTTAATACAATTATACACACAAATCTCATAGTATCTTTAAATACACTCATTTTATTATTCAGTGTATGTGTAATAGGGGCATATACAACCAAAATCAAAAATGGTCTTTTCCAACATAAATGACTCTATGATTCTATATAGGGATATTATTTCAACACACTGGCATGTATTTACATTTAGGTATACAGACTACTGATAGAAACTTTTTATAGATTTGTTAAATACATTGTAGCTTTGGAGCTAATCAATTTTTCTTCCAAATTATGTTTGACAGTAATACAAAAATTGAATCCTGTCTCGGTTTACATAGTTCAGGATGTGCTTTCCTGCAACACAATCATGTAAAACAACAAACCATTATTTCAGAGTAACAGAAAGAAAACGTAAAATAATTAATCTCTCTCTCTCATACACATTTCTAGAAACCAGGACATTACAGAAATCTAGCCATATTTGGTAACTCTACATAAATAAAGAGCTTACTTTCTTCCTTCTTGCTAATAATGGCTGGCAGTGTGTAGATCTGTAAAAAAAAAAAAAGGCATCAGGTCAACGATTGTGGTTTAAATTCTTTATTGTCAGATTTGTCGGTAGTTCTTAAACTAGCTGCAACATGCTGCGTATTAGCTTGCTGCTAGGAGAAAGCCAGCCTTGCCTTCCACCTTCTCTTGACATTTGCCCCTACAGCACTCACCCAGGTGAACAGCCCTGTGCCAGGTTCTGAGCAGGTGGAGAGGGCAACGATCCACCGTTTAGGCTATGTTTGCAGTTTTACACAGCTGATCATCATCACCTCTGGGGAGAAGGCAGAGGGCCAGTGGGATGTGTCCCAGAAAGCTATTCAGACTGGCCTTGAGATTCTAGGGATTTAACAGCATTAAATTTATAGGCACCTAAAATGTGTTAGAAGTCAGATTTACAGACTCCAAATGGGTTCAATTTCAGAACAACTACTCATCTAATTTCTATACTGTTTCAGACAAGCAAGAAGCTTGTAAAGATACTCCTCTATCTCAGAAAAGCGATCAACCATTTTTTTTTCCCTTGGACACAGGTCTGGCATTATCCACATTCAATGACTATTTTAAGAGCAGATTAATAGTGGGAAGAAACCTCAGACAAGCCCATCTCCTAGTAGCTTTCAACACATTTTTACGCTGTTTTCAGTGCCTTTCAAGATGGTGCTGTTTACTCCACGATGCTGCCCAAAAGATGGCTTATCTTTACCATGCAGAAATCACCACTTCACAAATGTTATCTGAACCATGAATCTTATCACGATTCAACATGATATCACAACAACATGATATCATATTACTTAAACATTAGATATTCTAACATAAGGAAACAATATAAAGGCTTAACTTCACTAATAGTTCTGCTTTTCTACTTTGTACCTATCTTCACTCTGTATCTGCAATAGTGTCTCACAAAGAACAGAACTGCATTTGCCTGTAATGTAATAGAGTATCTGAAATGCACACTAGCTTCTTTCTTTAATATGTGTGCCATGAAACTGTAAAAAGAAGACAAAATGAAAAAATATCCTTACTGGTTCCTTTCCATCCATAGCTTCGAGCCAAAGTTTTCGGTTGGATTCTGAAAAAGCCTGCAGTGTTATGATTCCAGGTCTGTCAAAAACATACACATATACTGAAGTTACTAATTTCTTTTTCTTAAACAATATTCAAGGTCAGAATCCAAATGAGTATTGACATGAAGTGAACACATAAGAGAGAGTAGTTGAAGAAAGTTGATGGCTTCTGACATAATACAATAATTTTGAGCTAGATTTAAAAATGGGACTGTTTTTTTAAAAGTTCAGTACTGCAACATGTAATTTTAGATCCCTAGTCCTAAGTGCCACAACCCTCTAACAGGCATTAGGCATCTCCATATTGCAAGCTGAGTTATACACCTGCAACAGGATCCCACACAACCTGTTTTTCATCTGGGAGATGCTTAGGGTGGAAAACTTAAGGGCAACATACATCAGCTCAATTCGACTTAATATGTCTATGCCTGAGCTGGTTATCTACGATTCTTTCATGGCAAACGAAGAGAAGTAGATGTTTTTAATCTAAAAGTCATCATATCCCAAAAGAGATCCCCAAAGTCAGTCAAAAGAAATGTGCCCTGAAACGGTCGCCTACAAAGAGCACTTTGAGATAGTTTCTCAAGTATGGAGATGTAAAGCTGATCGAGCTGAGTACTGTCATGGTGCAGAGCCCTGCTCTTATAGATAAAAAAGCCACACTGAGTAATTTGTTATCTACTATCACAAGTGCAAAAAGATACAGTTAATCCAGATTAATATTTATAAATGTTTTTCCATTTTCTTACAGTCTAAGTTTATTTCCATTTTAATATTCCATCTTGCAACCTACCCACATATTCTTACCTAGGAATTTTTCTCTCAAAAATATTTTAGAAATAGAAACTGATTTTTTTTTTCTTCTTTCTATTGTGACTACTGCTTAACATGTCATTTGGAAGATGGCATTTATAATTATAGTCCCTTAGTCAGCATGTACAGAAAGAATGGAAATTTCTGAGTGTCATTTTACTTCAAGCTTAGAGATATCTGCTTTTGGCTCTGGGTTTCTCATTTAATCTGTTGGTCAAGTTTGCAGTCATTGTATAGCATGCCTTCACACTCAAATATCTAACACTATAATCCCTGAATACTACTTTCCTCAAAAAAAAACCCAACAAAACAACTCCAATACATTTTGCACTAACTTCCTCTCTAGTTACTGAAAGAGTTGGTAATTTCTCAGAAATTAAAATTACATTCAAGATGAAACACACTTTTTGATGTTACCTTTTTATATAGCTCCAGCACAAATAAGATGGTGTAACCTCTAGAATAGTTCTACAAAAAGCATGAGCTGAATGTCGGTGTGGAAAACACCTAAGTAAATTTTAAATTAATTATGTCAATTAGAAGGGCTCACAGTGTGTGCTCTCCATTAGTCGTTCACAAGGGTTTTTTTCAGTTAATATGGTTCTTTCATCAAATGAGATGTGCACATCAGTCTGCATGGTTTTCCAACATTTTATTAAAGTAGTATTTCACATAATGTTTCACACAATGTTGCATATCATAATGCAGGGAGAGAATTAGCTCTGTGGGATAAGGTGTTTGGAGACAGAAGTTATCCATAAAATCTTGCAACAAAATTTTGAAGACTAGTGTAGCTGCATATTTTTAAAAAGAGCTCTTTCATGATGAAAAGTCATATCCTCATGTTACTAAGGAAACTTATCTTTTACTAATGTCAATTACTTTTAAAGTTTTTCAGTATTTTGCAGGTGATGTCCAACATTGTACTCCAAGTAAATGATATTAAGTCTTGAATTTAAAATTAGTTCAAATGTAATCATTATCACAGTCTTTTTGAATCTTCAGTATTCCAGTACTGTGTTTATATTTATATGAACTTGCTCACATTCTTAGTCATTACTGACATGAGTAATGGCCACCGCATTTTCTCCTTCTTAGGGGAAACCCGAGTTTTACCAACATGACATTCAGAAGAGATTAATGTTGCCCTTGTACAGGAACTTCCATCACATATTTCTCAGTATTGCGTTGGCTGTGTATCTCCTCTGCTGACTTGCACAAAAATTCACTACTTCCCTGCTTAATACCAGTATCAATTGGAAAAGGGAACTTTCTACCAGCCTGTGAAAGTTAGATGCTTATAATAATGACCAAGTAATTTTGTATTCTACTCCCCTTTCAATCTTCTGTCCAAGTTTCCAGAGTGCCTTTACCTTATAGGCCGTGCACATTTCTAACCAATCAGAATGTTCAAACGGAACAAATAATATGTAAAAAGTGCCTGTAACTATCTCTTTGATAAGACCTTGAAGAGCTGCAGACAGAACTAATTGTTCTGTGCAGCTTTGTTGAACTGTGGACGTTCTAGTAGAGTAAGTGAGAGGGAAGAGACAATGCTCACTTGCGAATACGCTACAATGGTACTGCCACAGATGGGTCTAATGCCGTTCTGCTTAGAGAGAAACAACTACCAATTTCAAACTCAACCTGTCCATTCAAGCTTAGGAGCTTTCAAGAGACCAGTTAGTCTCAACATCTGTTCATATCAAATTTCTGCTTCTTAAACCTGAACTCCCTCAGGAGTATTTTCTAGAAAAATATGGTATTCTATTTGGAAGTACCAAAGTAGCCTCAAAATTATCATGTAAATACAGCAGTTCTGAATGGAATTTAAAAGGACAGCAACAGTCATAAAATAGTTCTTAAGAGAATGACTACAAAAGTCAGTCTATCATATTTTAAGGGAAAAATTATTTCAGTATTTCTCTTTATTCCCAAGCTTGAAAAAAATACTTTTGCAAAGTGCTGTGTACTTCTACTTCAAATGCAGAAAAGCTGTTTTCATCTGTCTTACATAATTATAATATCCAGGAGTAAATGAAAAAAAAATTGTAGAAGTAATTTTCACAAAAGAAAAATGATGTGCTCTCATACATTTCTGAAAGAAACAGAAATTTGTATAGAATATGCTTAGTAATAAGTATTTATAAAAATATTTATGATCTGTTCCTAAAAGAGGGTAGTCAGTTGTGCTACAGGTTGTGTAAGAATCCATCTTGTATCTGCATACAAACATATTGTATTTCAGGCAACACATATGCAATGTAGTGAATTTTGTTAGAAATAACTACTAAGTCTTGAAAGCCTAGTTTGTCTGGATACAAGCATATTGAGAAACACGTGTTCCTCTTACAGGAGTAATTCTTATATATTGCTTGCAAGTGCTTCCATTTCTAATTATTTTCAATTTGTTAACACAAAAAAAAAATCAAACCTCTCAAATACTTCAATATCGAAACAGAAACGTTTGTCAATTGAATCTGTCTTTCTCCTGATGCAAGATTTTAGCTTGAATATTTCTGGTGAGCTTGTGACAAGGCCATTCTATAAAACAAAATAGAACAAAATTAACACAGGCAGTATGCTGATGCACCTTGGCTTACATCTTAAATTTAACTGTATGCATAGCCCAAAGAACATGTCTTAAGATAGGGATTAAAATTATTTAGGAACATATGCAGTAATTTCTCTCTATACAAAGTAAGACTACAGTTAATAGCTTTCTGCCACGTATTTGTTATTTGTTATATTTCAGAAAACTCCCTAAATTCAAAACTTTACAAAAATCTGCATATATAACATGATTATATGTTACATATTAGAATGAATATCATATAATTCTGTCAATTCTCACACGCAGAGAAAAAGATTTCTACAGAATAAAGCTGACAAACTCCCAGTTCTGGCCACCATCATTATGAGGCCACTCTCTATAATGGTGGGAATGCTGACACAATCAGGGGAGTTTCTGAGGAATGGGAGAAAGCAAATGTTACTCCTGTTCTTCAAGAAGAGCGAGGAGAAGGATACAGAATCATAGCATCATTTAGGCTGGAAAAGACCTTTAAGATTATCGAATCCAACTATAAGCCTCACACTGCCAAGTCTACCACTAAACCATGTCCCTAAGCACCATGCCTACACATCTTTTTAATACCTCCAGGGATGGTGCCTCAACGACTTCCCTGGGCAGCCTGTTCCAATGCTTGATAACCCTTTCGGTGAAGAAATTTTTCCTAATATCCAATCTAAACCTCCCCTGGCGCAATGTGAGGCCATTTCCTCTTGTCCTATGGGGAACCACAGGCCAGTCTGCATCACCTTGATCGCTAGGAAGGTGATGAACTTAATAATCCTGGAAAGCATTTCCAAACATACTAAGGACAGAAAGGTGACTGGAAGTAGTCAGCATGGATTTAATAAGGGGAAATCATGCAGGATCGTCTTGATAGCCCTCTGCAATGTGATGGATGGCTCAGCGGATGATGGAAGAAGAAAGAATATTGTTTATCTCAACTTCAGCCAGGCTTTTGACATTACATCATATTGTAGCAGGATGTTTCCTACTATATCCTCACAGACGAACTGGTGAAGTACAGGCAAGATAAACAGATGGTGAGGTGGCCTGAAAACTGGCTGAACTGCCGAGAGCAGAAGATGTCACAGCAGAAGTCCAGATGTAGCCAGTCACTAGCGGTACACCCAAGGGCTCCGTACTGGGGCGAGCACTGTTTATCATGAACAGGAATAACCCCAGGCACCAGGACAGGCTGGGGCTGACAGGATGGAAAACAGCTTGGCAGAACAGGACCTGCAGGTCCTGGTGGGCAACAAGTCGATGATAAGCCAGCAATGTGCCCTTGCAGCAAAGGAGGCCAACAGACTCCTGGTCTGCATCAGGCAGAGCACTGCCAGCAGGTCAGTGGAGGTGATCCCCACCCTCTTCTCAGTGCTGCTGAGACACATCTGGAGTGCTGTGCCCAGTGCTGGGCTCCCTGGCACAAGAGAGACAGTGATGTCCTAAAGCAAGTCCAGCTAAGGGATACCAAGGTGATTAAGTACTTGGAGCATCTGTCATATGAGGAGAAGCTGAGAGAGCTGGAACTGTTCAGCCTGGAGAGGTAGGATCATATCAGTGATTCATCTATAAATACCTGCTGGGAAGGGGTAAGGAACACTGAGCCAGATTCTTCTCAGTGGTGCCCAGTGAAAGGGCAAGAGGCAATGGACACAAACTGAAATACAGGTAATTCCATTTGAACGTAAGAAAAAGCCTTCTTACAGGGGTGAAATGTTGAAAAAGGTGGCCCACAGAGGTTGCAGGGTCTCCATCCTTGGAGATATCTAAAATCTGACTGGACACAGGCCTCGCTAACCTGCTCTGGTTGATCCAGCATTGAGATTAAACTAGATGATCTCCAAAGCTCCCTTCCAAACTTCATCCATTCTAGGAATTTGTGCAAATGTGACTGATATCCATTTGGAACCACCACATTAGAGAAGTTCTTTAATATGTGGTTTATATACATTTTAAAAGAAATATTTTTATTTAAATATTTAATTTATCCATGCTGTATAAGACGTGTACTTCTTCATGTCTGAAAACAGACTTATGCTTTGTTCACCACATTTTTTTCTTTTTTTCTTTTAACAGTTCCTGAATGCTTAATATATAAAATGGAATATACAGTTCACGTGTTCACGAATGTGCAACTCACCACTTTTCCACCAGACTTTGTTTCAGCTATACTCATTGTAAATGTTTTTGTTCCTTTATCATAAGTGCAGTAATGTTTTACCCACGTAAATCCAAGAGGTCCTAGATCAAAGAGAGATAGTTTTATAAATTATTATTTTGGCATTTTATCACTATTCTAGTTGGCGTTAGACAGAGTAGAGAAATGAAACATAACAGCATCCACATGTAGCCTACAAAATCAAAAACTCCCCTGATTTTTTAACGTGAACATGTCATTTGGGTATAATTTTCAAATATTGCAGTTTGGTAAGGCTGCCCAACAAAGTTCCAGCAGACTGATTTTCTCTGGCAACTGGATAGGTAACAGCAGTCTACTAGGGCAAACAGGCAGGAGACAGGCAAGATGCTGAAGATTTTTCTGCCTAGGAAATACAGTTGAAGACTTTATCAACCCCAGGGAAGCATAACGATTCAGTATTACATCATTTCTCTGAGGGAAACCTTGAAGTCTGGTATTAGATCCAGAAAATTGGATGCAGTCGTGAAGTCAGAATACATTTCCCTTTACTTGCAGAGTTCTTGTCAAAGGTAACTAGTGCTTTTGGTAGTACCATAGGAAGGCTTTTCTTACACCTGTTACCTTAAGGGAGTGGGTAAACGGCATTGGCTTAGAGACAGATTTAATCTTATGTAGTTGAACACTGACAGGTGATTTCATTATGGGAAAGGACAGGAAGGACAGGAACAGCGCACTCTAAAACAACAGTGGCTTAGAGATGACAGAAAAAATGCTGGGTGGCAGAGGTGGCTCCTTCAGCACGAAACTTGGGCCTTTTATGCCTTGAAGGGCTTCTGCTGGGGAAGAGGTGGCTGTAACAACCGACCGTGTCCACAAACTGACCATTGCACACACTCACAATACCAAGTACAATGTACTTAGGGGTTCACTAGCCTTCGATTTAGATAGCCATACATGAACCCCACAGCGATCCCCAAGTAAGTGGATGTATGCCTTATCCTGGAGAGGTCACACCACATTAATCCTACTGCAAAGTACAGGGTCTCTGATGCAGAAGATGTTTTTACTCCTGGGTTACCCAGAGCTTTGCTCAGGCATTGCTGTGAACCTTTAGTGAATCTGAACACAAAACCCTCTTGAGCTTAAGCTCAATGATTTTTTAAAATTAGACTGCTAACGTAGCTTAGATACAGGTAATTATAATGTGGTTTTTGCTGTCAGGACATGGAGTAAATCCTCCACCATTTCCATAATTCTCTCCACATCTGAGAAGTACAGCTAAGATCTCCCACCATTTTCTGGAAAAAATTACCTTTACACAGAGAACAAGATAAGCTCCTGGATTCTTACAGGTACATCTGGAGGGGTGGTACACTGCAGAGGACAGGATAATTCAGGTTTTTGCAGTGTGACTGCTCCCCCTTGGGCCAGAACATTATGCCTAAAACTGCACTGGTTAATAAACAGTGCTGGCAGCAGGCACAGTGCCCAGGTAACACACAGTCAATAGGTAACTTGGAAAAAAAAACCTTAATTTTTGAGGATAGGAAATTTAGCATAGAGGGTGGGATATTCTGTGCAAGCTTGTCTCAGTGGCAGAGTACACCCCCATTTATTTTACTCGCATTAACACAGCTTCTGCGTACTCAGCTGCAGAGACCAAACACAACGGCTGTGTGAAGAGGTACCAGCAAGCAAAAGCATTTCTTTCCTCTTGGACAGCATTATGCTTCAGAGCCTGGCATTCAAACATGGCCCCTCTCTGCAGAGCCATCACCAACGTAGGTGCCCAAGCAAAATACATACACATATAGAATCATAGAATCATAGAAAGTTTTGGGTCGAAAGGGACCCCTAGAGGTCATCTAGTCCAACCCCCCCGCAGCGAGCAGGGACACCACTATTGTGTAAATTCAGACTAGGAAAAGACTAGATGGTACTTTCAACTCACATATGATTTTCTAATTCATTTCAATGGGAGTTATTCACAGGAAAAATATGATATTGATTTTTTTCAAAGTATGGTATATCTGGAACTTTTAATTCTTTTTAAAATGAAAGAGCTCTGAGTTTAAAAACAAAAGTATTTTAAGGGTTTTGTGTTTATTTTTTTAAATGTAAATAATTCAATGAAAATGGAAGGTGTTAAAAACAAAGCTAGTAGTTTTGCTATAGACTCAATGGCTTTGCCTTCTATATGTAGCCTTTCCCAAAGCTAGTGGATATAGGAGAGATTGCATCTGTCATGCAAGTCGGGTGTCTGGCAATCCAGGAACTGAGATGTGGAAATGTACCTGGTCTATTATGCCAACTCGAGAAAGTTCCCCCACTGCCTGTGTTTTGCAGGAAAGTAATGTCATGAATTGAGAAGTCAATTGGTTACCCACCCTCAGAATGTAGCTGTTCTGTTCCTATACTTTAACTTATTTTCACTTAGCAAAATAAAATCTGTAATTATTCTAAATCATTTCCTCTGATAGCATTTCATTAACTCTTTCAGCATATATAAGAATGAGCACTCTCAAAGCTGATTCAGGTGAGTTTAGAAGTCACCTGTTTTGCATTAAAAAATTGTAGCCAGACACCCACATTACAACTTTAAGTCTGTTACTCACGACCGTCCATCTGAACGAAAACAATTTACGGCCTACTGCCATTTTTTTTAAAAAAGACATATTTACCACTAAGCATATCAGTAATAAATATATACAGGATTTGCTCTCAAGAACAGCAAACATTTAACCCCGTTGCCCATAATTTGTCAAGAGCCTATGGGATGATGGTTGTAGGAAAGCAAACCTGCATGACAAGGAAATACAAAACTAGTACCGTCCCCACTGACACCGAGATTACAGACTCCGTTACTCTTACTCCAGAATAAACTAATGAACAAATTTCTTTTCAGTAAGAGGATGTCAAGTTGCCCTCTCACTATTTAATGAAGCACAGCATGTGCCCAATGCTTCACTCCTTTTCTCCCTCCCCCATTAGCAGGGCTCAGTGTAATTTCCACTTAACACAGGTTTCTTTTATCTTTATTACCCAGTTAAAACATAAGAGTGTCTTCTTAAAACTTTCAGTGCTACTGAGGGTAAAAGCAGCTGAGGTTAACTATGATAGGCATTGAGGTTTCTTTCTTTTAGCTCACATATGGAATAAACATTAATTTCATTACGTTATTTGGGAAACCAATTATCTATAACTCCATGCTGTCTCTTCAGTTATAATCTAAAATGGGAGCAGTGAAGAAGATATCCTCAAAACTGAGGTCAAGTGGAGTCAAGTCAAACATGGGAATTCTATATTCAGATGCTTTCTATTTATTTTTACATTGAGAAATCAGGTGCAAAGCTGTATTTAATAATTTTTGCATCAATGTCAAACTTGCACAAGCATGTACACACTATCTCAAAACACTGCTATGTACTTTTCTAGTGTCAGGCTGACTCCACAGCAAATAGAAAAATTAATAAATAAATATATAAATCTGTGTTCCCCATACAATAGAAACTGTTTTACTGAGGGTTTTGCATGATCCTGCCTAACACGGCTAGTTTGGTTTGGTTTTCTATACCAGTTAGAGTGTAAAATGGTGGCAGCTGATACTTAGGTGACGTACAGCTTTGAATTCTCTCATTTGACTTTTCAGGTATTTCCTGGCTCTGTTTTTGTTCATAACATGATGTATTGCTAGGCTCTTCCAACTAGTTTCAGACACTTATGACAACTTTAGTTCTACTCCTTCATTTAGTTCATAACTTCATTCTCATGTCTCACGAAGTAAACAAAACACAGGCATAGATTTGCAGCAATTTTGAAGCTGACAGACTGTATTTAGACGACTTTTCTTCTTTGTACACCTTTGTTTACCATTATGTGCATGTTCATTTACTCTTAAGGTGGCTGGGTCAGTGGAGATCCCTGGTACAAGGAGGAAGGTGCTCCTGCTGGGTGAACTATGGGCCCCGTTCAGGCAGAGAAAGTACAGGAGACAGCAGGGTTTGCCAGGCAGAGCCAAAGCAGCGTGCCGGGAGCTTGCAGCTTCTGCAGCAAGGTGCAGGGCAGCCAGCCGGAGCAGAGCTTGCTTCCAGTCAGCCCCTGGGGTGGCCAGCAGAAGGGACCGACCCGCAAGGACCCAGGGGGCAGGAGTCGAGTTGCTTACAAGTGTTTTGATCACCATTCCGAGTGCTTTTTAAAAAGTCAAACACATTTCTCTTTCGAACCTCTCAATCAGTTGGAAAGCAACAATAGCAGAAGGCTGCAGACATTCAAACACAGAGCTGTTGTGTTGTCCTGCTAACTAAACCATTTTCTCGCCCTTGCATTTGTTACTGTGCCTTTCAAACCAAACTAAAAGGTACATCTGTTATACTCACGTTTCTCCTGCACATAGAGATAGCCTTCCATTGTCCACTGACTTGGTGGTCTGTAATCCTGGTTGGCCGACTTCATTCTCTGCATGAGTCTCTCCATTTCCTGCCTCGTGCTTTCAAAGTTATTCCGGGTCTAATACCCGGAAAAAGAAACAAACAAAAACCCACATTATCTCATGCAAGTACTGAAACAACAACAAAGAACTAATTACCAATAATGCCAAGGAGACTGTACGTTGGAGGCCAACAGAAGCATTTGTCAGAGACATAAAAGGAAAAAAAAAGTGGCAATAGAGAATAATGCACTTCACTCCTCTAGAAGCCTAGGAATAACACAGTAATGAAGAATTCAACTTAAGCACACAAGCGTAAAGGAAACATAGCTGAGAATAGTAACATTCCTCTTTCTGCAGGTCACTCACCTCAGAAAAGAGGTCATTTCTTATCTTTAGGTATGCTTACACAGTATTTTGCAGACAGATGCATACTTGCTTTCTGTGTACTGTAGGACACACATACAGAAGCCAGCCTAAATTAGAAGCTGCTGATAGCATAGCCCCAAACCTTAAGCAATCAGTCCCACTGAACCACTTGAAGTACAGTGCAGAAAACACTAGTTAGGGTTAATGCCAGGCTAATGTCTCTAGACAGCTGTGGTCTCTCCACATGTGGAAGAGACAAACATACTGTGTATCAGTATCTGCAGTAATACTGCAGCTGTTGATACCCAGAACAGTCAGGTTACTGGCACCACCATGAACGTTTTTTGACAGGACTATGCAAACACCACAGTTCAGTATAACATAAATATGGTCTGTAAGAAACAGGTCAGAAGTGGCAGAACTGTGCCAAAAGCATGGAAGTACCTTGTCTGTCCTAAACATCATGTGTGCAATCAGGTATCTTGCCAAGCAAACAATTAGGTACAAAGGTGGGTTATTCATATTTGTTAATATCTATATGTATGTAAATGGATATTTTTTTCCTATTTCATTCAGTGAGGTCAGGGTTTCCCTACACACACCTAGCATGGTATAGTAGAGGAGAATTACTATGAGGTGCCAGAGGTTTCATAGTTTGCTACTAATATACCAGATGCTGAACACTTTGTTCCTACAGGTAATAGAAAAGAATAGAGATTCTTGTAATCTTCCTGCAAACTCAGTTTATGGACTTTAATCCTGACTAGTCAGAAAGATACTCTCAGGACATTATACACCGGTGAATACTTTCCCCTTTTTGCGGGCTGAATTGCACAGTAGTGTAATCATACACATGTTAAATCTTTTTCTTGAAGATACACATTATTACTAGAGAGAGAGATAAAATTCTTCTCTGAACTCTTCAGATGATATCCTTAGGGTGAAGTATCAGTTCAGACCAATCTTAACAGAGATCACTTTGAGACCCTCAAGAGGGACATGCCATTGAAGGGAGGAATGTCCCTATTTTGAGATCTTATATCTGTTTGTCTATTAAGTTTTTAATTACCACTTTTAAGCAGCCAGAACTTTGAATCAAATTACAGAAAAAAAGCCAAATGGACATACAAAGTATGTCACTGGCCAGCTGAAACAGTGAAAGTGACAACAGGTTATGCTAGGACATGGTGACCTGTTAAGAGCTGTCAGTCTGCCACTATTCTGCTACTCCTACGGCTGTTACTGCCCCTGCTCCAACCTGTAGGACAAGTTTAAGAACAGAAACATCAGTTAAGATCAACTGTTCTTCAAGACCTTAACATACAATGCAATGGAGAGGAGTACTTTTGACAGCTACAACAGACAGGCTGAACACAATTTTCCCTGAACACTGTCCTCAGTTTGTCTTTCCCTACATAAATTATTTCCGTTCAATCTGAGGTTGGGTGGTGCTCTGAGTGACAAGGCAGTAGATAGCCCAGCTGACAAAAGGAAGCCGTGGATCTAGATCTGGAGCCAGAATTCTAACTTATGTGTAACAGCAGTGAATGATGTACTGTATCCCACCATACCTTTGTGTATATATTTCTCTGATGTATAAATATAATAAAAAAATCATACATTGTTTCTTCTGCCTAGCTTTACATCTCCCTCTACATTTGGAGTCTATTTACAACTTCAAGTTGTACTTATATTACATTTAAGAAGAGATTAAGTTTAACTACTTCTTAATTAACAACGAAATTGAAAAAATCCTTTAATAATTCTGTTTCTATAGATATGCGCATACAAGACACTAACATCTTCTGACTTACAATGCCAGTTTGGTTCTGTGCTGCGGGCTCATGCTCCTCTCAGAACCTGCCATATTAAAGTAAATAAATCTCTGGACTGAAGCACTCTTTTCAGCCTTTCACTGAAACTGTGTTGTGCAACAACACTGACCCCTTGTGCCTTTACCTGAAAGAGTCTTGGTAGCAAACCAAAAGTAGCAAATACTTAATTTGAAAGGACAAGGGTCTTAGATGCTCTATAGACACAGAACATTTGCATTTCGATCCAAATGGAAAAAGTTCATCATCTAGGAGGTTTTGCCTTATTTGCCCAAGCAGCATTTTAAATGGGACCCTACATATGAACAACAGACATAAAAGCGGAGGGAGCTAAGGAGGTGTGCTGCACATGTTTAATTGCAGCAAAACCTGTCAGAGTGTGGTACTCCTAGGAATGCAGCTCTGCACTAACTGCGCTAAGGCAATGCCGTCTTCCAACTCTGAGCCAACATATGACTCTCTAATTGCAAGATGCTACAGGGAAAACATCAGTGTTTTATTTTCCAGTAACCCACAGGGAGCAGCAGTTGACCACAGCAAGGTGCTCTTGTACTCCCAGACCTGTTCCATATTCCCTAAGTTCAGTTGCCAAGACACTATCCACAAAAGCTGATGTCAGATCTTCTAAATTGCTGTTGTTTCTTTGACTTTAGTGGACTGACAAAAATTTCTATTGGGCGAATATCTTTTCTTGAAAGAATGAAATGGAAAAGAAATGGAGTCACCCAAAGATACAGCATTTGGAGTGAATGATAGAATGATAAAATTCTTTTACTTTCAAAAAATTTTTTTCTGTACTTGAACATTATTTGTCATGAAAAATGTAGGCCTGCCCAAGATTAATATGCTGAAGTTCACTTTTTGCCTTAAAAGCAAATGATAGCAGTTCCAACGCAAATTGGGCATAAAGATGTTTTGTATCTACTTACCTGTATGTCCCGGGAAGTCTAACATCTGAGTTACAACGTGAAATAAATATACACTTGTACACAGCAGTTGTGATGAGTGGAGAAGTATGTTGACTAAATGCATTTTTGTTATTTCTAAAAGCTACGGAATTTTTGGGCACATTTAATCTTGTATGGCTCTTACTACCAAATTCAGACAAATCTACAGCAAAAGATCCATCTGCTCAGTTGAGAGTAACTCTCTACACAAACAACAGATCCTTTCTTCTGGTGGAACTTAACGCCAGTGAGAGCTGCTCACTGTGGAAGAAGACCCCACCTGTTCTCTGATGCGGACAAAATAAATTCAGAGAACAGACAGAGCATGGCTTCCCAAGTATGCTTTATATATAGTGGGAAGGTAGCAGACAGCAGGACAAGCTTTTTGCAGCAATCTGTGATCTTAAAGTAACAAGCTGCATCATTCTGCACCTGCTGGAGCATTTCTGGCACATCCACTTACTTCAGAAGACAGGCCCCACTCTCAAGAAAGCATTTACATATGTTTAAGCCTATCTAGACTGCTGTGTTTTCTAATCAAAACTTCGCTGCTGTCCTGCTTTTCTGGTTCTCACTCCCAAAATTTTGACCTGGAATTCACAAATTGACCATCTAAAGATTAATTCTTCCAAAGTTATTTGTTGACAGGAATCTTCATTACATTAACTTCCCCAAAATAACTTTTGCCTATTCATATATTAATTTGATTTCAGCTTACTAAAACATTGCAAGATTTAGAGTTCTAATAAAGTGCTACAAGTCTACTTTAATACCCTGAAATTAAATTAGCAAACAAAATGGTGTACATGCAAATCATTCTTACATTCTGCAAATTGAACTGCAGCTGCTGCTTGTATGGTGCAAACTCCTGAGCCAGTTCATATCCTTCATGGTAAAATGTGAATAAACCTTGAAGAAAGGCCAGGAGCTGAAAAGGTAAAATTGAGAAGCATTATATATTTTTAACATGTGCTTTCAATGCTGTATAACTCAAACATAAAAGAACATGCACTAACTTCCAAGGACGAGGTATTGCCGGCCATAGTGAAAAAATAGTTCTTAGCAACTGCTACACACTTATTCAGGTGAATATTAGAAAGCAAACACTAAGGACAGTGGATTTTCTATTACTTTTCAGCAGCAAAATACAGCGAACTATCAGCAAAAACCATTCTGTGTCTCAGCTCCTGAAACACTCTAAGCTTTTATTACTCGCAACAGCAAAGCTTTATCGAGCAAGGAATCCATGGTCAGACCTTAAGAAAGAGAGGTGTTAAACAGGCTTTTGCATCATGCAGTTGTCATTTCCATAATTTAATTCACTGTCCCAGTCACATTGTCCAGTATTTCAGCTGGAGTCTTTGATGGTGTGCATTTTTGAAGTTCGTATTTTAAGAGTTATGGGTTTTTTTTCTTCAAAATATTTTTTCACTGTCTTCATAGTAATTGCTTGGGCTATGACCTATTTTCCATAAATGAGACTCCTGAAAGTATGTTTTGGACAGCTTAATACAACACAAGAAATCCAGACTATTTCTTCCTGCTCTGAACAAAATGCAACCTCTATCTGGCATGTCTGTGACTGACTCCAAAAGAACAGCTGCAGTCTGTATGTACCCAGTTGAAAATTCTTTTTAAAGTTTGCTTTAAAATAATGTTTAAGTAGTAAAAAGTGCAACTAGATTTTCTGAATGCTTATTTTAGCTGTTGAACTAAAGCAGTCCTATCACCTTTCAGTTTTAAAAGCCTTCTAACTTACTCTGTTCTAAATTTTACAAATGTTTTCACTTTGCCATAAGTCTTCTTGCCTGCTATTCAATAAAAAACATTTAATTTTTTTCTTGCAGACTTTTTTCTTTATATATATATAATATAGCTTACATACAACCAAGTAAAGAAAATAACAAAAAAGAGATAACTTGGATGTACAATAAAAAAAGCTGTAACAACAGGACAGATTTATTGTAGTATGTTACAGCCATTGAAAAGCTAATCATCTTGGCTAAGTAACTGGTTGCCCAGGCTGCCTCCTAACTCAGTAACAAAACCACAGGTATTCCAGAGCATAATTCTTTTTCCTTTTTCAGACTTCCCTTTCAGGATGGGATGAATGATCCAATGGAAACATTTATCTCTCTCTACCGACTACTGAAGTAGCCTAGACTCTGGCAACAAAAATGCCATCATTCATATTTAATGTGCTTTTCTTTGTATTACCAAGTACCATAGATTATTTTAAGTGAAACAGCTTAAAAATGTGTCTTTTACTGTGTTTATATTTTCTTTAAATTTACACTCAGCCCTACTTGAAGAAATTTAGTTAAATTATTCTGCCTCCCTCTATTGCTCACTAAGAGACTGCTGTACTAAGGTAACACATATATTTCAAGGGAATAGCTAAAATTATATTTTGCAATTTTAGAGCCCCATCCATTCCAGCATCGCAAGACATTCCACACTCTTTAATGAGCAAAATTCCAGAGCATGACAGGTGAGAGACCAAGGATGCTACACGCTGAGCAGAGGAGCCAACATGACGACCTGCTGCTACCAGACTGAAGCCTTGCTCTTCTCTTCTCGCTCCTCCTCCCTCTCCCTATCCAGCTTTATCATGCATCCCGCACATCCTTGTGCCCACTCTGGCATCACCGAGCCCTTCAGCGAGCGTCTCTGCCTCGGGAAGCCTGCTGTTCCGCTCCATTAGTAAGCTAAAGCAGTTCGAAGTTAACAGACCATCAGTGCTGGCACGAACAGAAGTGTGGAGGCATGGCTGGGAGAAGGATTTCCCCTTTGGTTTTCACTGGTATTGCAGGATCAGATGAAACCCTGGCCTCAGGCAGAGGTGGTGAAAGTCCATGCCTGCCCAGTAAGTTGATCATGGAGCCTGAAGAACTGAGAAGATCCTTGGATATAAAAGCTACTTTTTGTGGGGCCTCTACAATGGGTGTGAATCCCCGAACCGCATTGCACCACCAAACAAGGAAGGCAACGCAGTCAAGCGAAGGGCTCCACAGCTTGTGTAAATTGTCTCAGTTCCACCTGATCATCTGCCCAGCTGAAATCATCACCTCAGTTAAGGACCTGGCCCCGCAAGCTTCTTCCTGGTTATTCAAGTGGTTCGGAGAAAGGTCCAAACACAACAATTTATCTTAAAATCTCCAATTATGTAAATGGATAGAAAGAGTTCTACAATTTTAAGGTTTAAATTACACACAAGAAAAGAAAAGAAAGCAAACTAATCTTCCTTTCTTATAAATAAAGTATAAAATAAGTAAGTAAATTATAACCAGGACTTTGCTCTGGCTCCAGCTGCGCAAAGCCCCTGCGCAAAGCCTAGATCCAGTTACTCATCTGCATCCCCAGCTACAGCTCCTTCAGATACAGCAGTGTAACTACTCCTGTGCTTATCTGGACTTGTTTCAGTCGAAAGGACAGGGATTAACTTAACCTGGAAGTAGGAGCCTGCTGCCAAACCCACCCTTTTCAGCTAAAGAAGCACTGAGGGAGTAACAAGAATGCTCAGCAAAACTGCAGCCAGAGCAGAACATTGGAGCACACCAAAATTATAATAAAGAAACTAGTGGGAGGAAGTTTCAGTATGTCAGGTCATGCCTGCATTTTAAAGACCAGTTTAAAGGGCATTTCTGGAGCAACTTTAAATTTCAGCTTCAGTACTTCAAGAAAACGATTTTCCACCTCACAGAACACTTTTACGGAGTACATGGAGAAATACTGAGGAGGAAAATATTTAACACAAGATGGCAGCAAAGCTGAATTTATCAGCAGCAAAAAAACCCTGAGAAAAATCTGATTGCATTTGAGTCAAAGTACTGCTCAGGTATTCTGGCAGTTGTGCATTGCAGAGGCTGTGGCCTTGAGGTTCTCTTGGTCAACTGCTCTCTGAGTACTTAGAAAAACCGGAATGAAAGTAAAAATTTGCTTATTTTATGCAAGTCCTAGAGTTCGAGTTCTTCGAGTTCTGTATTAAAACAACTGACACTGAGGACGGTATTTGCTTCTATGTATGTGTTACTAGCGGTGGAAGAGCAGCGGTCAGCAAATGCCCTGTTCCCCGTGGGCCTGTGCTGCCAAGGCATCTTTCCAAGCCCCTCCATCAGGCCAGGTACAGCCGTAGCACTGCATGGAGGAGATCTAAAAGCCAAGGACTTCTGCCCCAGGCTTATGCTCACAGCGGGATTTTCTTGTTGCTGGTGTTACAAGTGGCACAGCTGCTAAAGGCAGGCTCATAATTTTAAAGACATCTATATTAAATAATACAGAAAAGGAAACCAGCTCTTTTCTCTCTCAAAAAAGATTTTCATAATGTATTTTGAGGTCGTCTTCACATGTAAAGAGGTGATTTGTTTCACCAAACATCACATACAATGCCTGATGTGTGCACATCAACAATTTTTCATTTCAATAAATGCCTTACGGTTGCCTCCATCTGCGTATCTGATCAGTCACATCAATAAAAAGCGAGGTCTGAACTCCGTAATACAATGCTACTCGCTACTCCAGCACTGCGAGGATTTCAACACAGAACCTGAAACAAAATCCAACTACTTCTTGACGCTTTATTTATTTTTATGCAGAGCTGGTGACCTCAAGACTGCCTGGTCATTTCATTCTCACAGGAAGACGACTGTACTTCGGTTTCGGATATGGGAGGAATTTAACCTTTGGCCTGTAGCACATCAGCCAGAAGTCCCTGTCTCCCTGGTTTCATTTTATTTATAAGTAGATAGCACCAGAAGGTACTTATCCATCAGATTAAAGTTAATGTAGTTAAGAACGTCAAAAATCCAAGGAAGAGGAAATTGAGCTAATGTCCACAGCAAAGTCTCATGGAACTGCATGCAATTACAGGTAGGGTTTGTTGGTGTTTTTTTCTTTCTTTCTTTTTTTTTCTTTAAATAAACACTTCTGGGTTTTCGTGACATTTAACGGACCACCCTCACATTTCAGATAGTTTACTGCTTATGAGCTCTGTGCCCCGATTCCTACAGGCCAAGGAACTCCTGGCATTGCTGAGGGACAAAGCGGAGCTCTAGGAAGGAGCTTGTACTTCTCCTAACAACTGTAACATCCTCCGAAAGCTGCGTTGGTGTGAACATTCTTCTCTGGGCCCACAAGGGCAAAGCTAGGAGCAGAGATTATTGTCACGTACTTTGTTTTGTTGCTTAACTTGCTGCAAAGTAAATTTGAACACTAATTTGTCCTTGAGAAGAAGTTTAAATTCATGATCTATATGAAAAGCTTTAGGGGTTTTTCCTTGGAGAAAATCAAGATCTAGGAGGATCACAAACAGGCAGCTATCAGTTACTCATGCTCTAGTACGCATTAGTGACTCCTTGAGGCAAGATGCAGAGAACAGCAGAGAAACCCAGGATCTGAGGAGCAGCTGCAAAAGTCTACCCTAAATACTATAATCCTCTATTCAGAGTATGAGTCATTAACATTTTGTACTTTCAAATCTCTCCCCACACTCCTCCAGGAAGGAACATTCTCCCCTCATACCAACTTCCACTGTCCTACCGTCCCAGGTGTAACCCACCTGGCAATTTTTGCCAGGCTATGTCTCCCACTCGGGTTCCAAGACCATCCTTATCTTTTGGCATAGACAAACTGAAGACCTTGGAAGGAGCTCCAGCAGGTCAGCTCCTTTTGAAGTCCTACTCCCACATCATGAACTTATCCTTCTTCTACATGGGCATCACAATTTCCTCCTTCCCTGCACTAAGAGCCTTTCTTTTATTTTGTTAAATTCTCCTTCCAAGAGTTTATTTGTAACATGTCAGACTCAGAATTATATAGAGACGTGACAGTGAGCTGATATATCAGAGACACAAGCAGCACACGCACTAGAAGGCCCCACAATTAGCAGAGCTCCTGAGGGGTAATGTCTATGTAGACACACCACCAGGCATCCTCGAGCATCTGAACATCCGTAGAGCACACAGAGGAAAATGCATAATATGGCAATTCTCATGACATCAGATTTTAAAATGTTAGGCTTTGTCCTTCTCTACTTGCATCTAGGACCACATGCTCATACTTCCAACATCACTTGCATAAACTATACATTTTTAGGAAGCCTCTTTTGAAGACTCTTTTTTTTTTGTCTCATGGTATTGCTGATGTGTATTATAATTCACTTCGGATACTTTGCCTTATGGGTTTTAGTAAATGATTTTATTCCAGCACATTTATGCAACAAACTAGAAACAAAAAATCAAGAAGTTTGAAGGTTCAAAATTTTGTAACTGATGTTATAATTTATGCTTCATTTATATTCAGATGGATTATAAAAAATTCACACCTGGAGCCAGAATACCCTGCCTGCAAGGGCTATCATTACCCAGTCACCAGAGTATTCCCTGTACCTGTGTGCAACAAACAGCATACTGGGCTAAAATGCCTACTGATCTGACACAAGATGGCAATGGATCCACTCAAAAGTAAATTTTACCTACTGGATGTGTACACCTGGTGGCAAAAATACCCAGATCCACAAGACTGAGTTTACCAGTAACCTTCCCTGCTGGCTTGCTCAGTATCAGCACTGATGAACTGATAAATCACTCTCTCATTTTGGTAATTCATAGCTGCTGCTGTGATGGCTGACATAGTGTGGGGACAGCTCCTGGGCAAAAGGATAAGGCTCAGTATCTTCAGCTAAAATATAAAAAAATCAAATTTATTTTTCCTCTCTGTCCAGCACATCGGATGAAAGATGCCCTATTTTAACTATAAGCAATTGCACGATAATATTTCCTGATGTCTGCTCAATACAGAAAGTTTCTATTACTTTAAAGGAGCATAAAGTCTCCTATACCAGGGTCAGAGCTAGGTCAAGATTGCTAGATTTTTCCAGGATGTGAGAAGCAGACAGAGAGACACACTCTGGATTAATATGTGACAGGTAGAATAATGTTCTTATTTAGGAATCCGAGCAAAGTTTTAGTCTCTAAGATTTGGCAGCTGTATGCCATAAAGATAGGATTTCTCTAAGTACTGCTTGCTGAATCCAGGTTCATTCGTTTGCATCAGTGTCATTCACTATACAATACATTCTCATCTCATGGAAAGGTGGCATCTGAGAAGCTCTTCTTGGTGACACTGGATGTTAGAGATGGAATTCAAGCTGTTTCAGAGTCAAGAGTGCTGCTTCTGATAGTTACAAGGAAGCTGGAAGATGGTGCGGATTGAGAAAAAGTTAATACTTGTCATGTTCCTCTTTCACAACAGACGCTCTGCTGTGCTCCATACGCTTAACGGGAAGGGACAGATGACACTGGAAGTTCTCTGTCAAGGGCTACAGGTACTAACTAAACAAGGCAGTTGGCAAGCTAGTCCTGTATGACATGAACAGTAGTAATACTACTAATATGCTGCAGAAATATTGCTAGCACATCATATTGAAGCAGCTTCTGGTATTGATTGACCCAGAAGATAGTTAGGAGTGGGAGGCGGACACACAGTCCAGGATAAAATCCCAGATCTAAATATGGACTTCGAAACACAACTTTATCTTCCTCTTTCATGGCCTGTCAACATATGCTTTCTTTTATGCGCAAAGTAAACTAAAGACAAACGACTGCACCAACAAAAAAATAAACTTACCTACCCTACAAAAAACCCAGATTTTTCACTCTATTTCTTAATAAGTATAACTTGGAAAAACATGTGTACACTGCCTACATGGAATATTTAAACCCAAAAACTGGCTCCAAATTTCAGCCATGAAACTATGCTATTACGAAACATCCATTATGTGTTGCGCAGACACAACATTACATGTTGTCCCATTAAAACGTTATGCACACTCCAAGTCAGCAGCCATTTCACTTCACAGTAGATATGATACTTACATAAGCCTTTAATAAACATGGAAAGTGCCCAAACCAAGATCTTAATGCCTGTCTATATACAAACCAACCTGTGATCACGATTTAAAAAAAGGGAGCAAAAAATAGGTATTTTAAATTCATTTTTCAGCTTTAAATGTGTACATACTAAAGAAAATAAAACATGAAACTTACAGGTTCAACAAATTCAAATTTCTTTTTCTCTTGTACTTCTTGAATTTTAAAAACGTATTCTAATGATGCTTCATAAAAGTTTTGATGTTCTCTATCTATCTGTGTATCTGCCTAAAACACAAAACAAAATATAGACAACATTAATTTACTCTCATTATTGCTTTAAAAACAGATTTTGTATTTAACAAACAGATCTTCCATAAGATTACTTCACAAGCTTCATGGGGTTCAGTTTTTCTTCTGAAAATTGGAATAACTACTTAAAATAGGTAAACGCAAGAAGATATTTTCTTTCTTGAATAGAGTGTCTTTAGCAATGACATCTTACAACTTGTTACTTCGTAGTGTGAGTTACATGCTCTTGGAATATAAACATATTTAAGTCCTTAACCTCATAAATCAATTATTTTTCATGTTCTAATTTTCAAATGCAAGAACTACAAGGCAATACTTGTCAGAAGTGCCTGCATAATACCTCCCAACATGAAGATTCCGTACCAAAACAAAGTCTTCTGCCTAAACAACTACAGAATTAACTCTTCTCAGCCGATAAAGAGTAATAGGCTTTTATCCTCAATGTAAACAACCCATGGGAGAGGGACCTAACAGACAAGCAGTGTAGTATGTGGGTAATACCTAAAAAAGAGATGGAGATTCATTTTTAATTCATTCTTCTTCGTAACAAATGATTTTCTCAAGTAAATCTCTTTTGGGATCCATTAGTTAGGTTTTGGTCTTAGGTCAAGAAGGTCAAGTATCGGCAATATGAGTAAAACCAGTTCAGCTATTTTTGACACATGCCAGTTAAAATGTAGCAGTATATTTCTGTATATTCTCTAGTTCATTTCTGCATTAAAAATAATCAACATGGTAAAATCAGAAAAGCTATATGTTGCCTTCGCTTGATAGCAAACATTAAAACAGTAAACACATCATAAAAGAGCTTTAGCACTTTCACCGGTATAAATGCAAAAAGTCAGTGTCTTTCTTCAGGCAGGATTTGGTCATCAATAGCACCATACATAATTAACATCGCTTCTTTAGTTAAGGACACGCTATCATCGTGATTTGGCTGTACAGGCTCTTAACAACATTGATCTATTTTCCTAGCGCAGTGCTCTAGCGTTACTTCAAAGCATGGGCTTCAACAACATGTTTCAAATGATTCAGTACCAGCATTTCCTTCCCATGCCTATAAAAAAATAATCAGGAAATTAAGTTCAAAAAATAAAATTATGAGGCAGAAATCAAGCACTCAAACTTCCAGTAATCAAGTGCTTTACCACAGAACTAACTCTGCCATGTGCCACTCACACAGTGCGTTCGCCTACTGTCTTCTTTGATACTCTGCGTTAATAGTTTTATTTCACAAGAAATGTATCATGAAGGCAATGCTACACAGCTGAGCAGAACCAGGTGCCACCACTCTGGGACATGATCCAGCAAGCCGCTCACAGAAGTGCAGTCAATAAGCACTTGAGACAGACCCCAGCTCTCACATCTAATTGTAAGTAAACAACAGAATCTAGTTTTAGAAGTGAGCTCTTTCAGGCTTCAACTTAGAAAAAGTATTTAAACACCTAATTAAATCCATCTCTATTCTGAACAGCATTTAGGCAGACTGTAGTTGTAATGATACTTATGCAACCAAGTGCCATCTCAAATATGGATGGGTTCCTAAATTAAGGCCATAATCACCACTCATGTGCAGGGACTAAATCATAATTTCCAAAATATAACTTCTGTAGAAGCTTATGAATTTGTGTCAAACCAAGGATCCAGGTATGTAAGAACCACTTTGAAAGTGATTTTAAAGTTTCAAAAGCTGAAAGGATTTTCATACATTTTTCTATGACTTCAAACTGCATGTAAAAAGTAAAAAGATTTGACTGATATGATTTTGAGACTCTACTTGTATGATATCCAGTTATAGTGAGTAATATTTTCATTGATGTAGGATATCACTAAAATGTACACCAGAACTCCACATAAGCTTGGAGACTGAAGCCTTTGCTCTATATTCATGCCTCATTCTCGAATAGATTTCAGAGAAGTAAAATCAGGAGTTTATGAACTTTTTCACATCACTCAATTCTGACCATTTTCTGCTCCACTGTGGACTTCTGTAGGCAGTGAAAAGACAGTACTACAAAGTTTCTTTTGGATGCTAAAGGCAAAAAAGTCTAACCATCTATGTAAACTGCAGAAGCAGTCTTGCAGGCTCTTAAAATATCCAACACATTTCAATGAGATGAATATATGCAAACCACTCTCAACAGAATATGTTCTGACCATCAAACTTTAGATGCCTAATTAAGGTGCTCTCAATAGCACTCGAGTGAGATATGTAAAACAGCCCAATACAGTACGAGAACTACTCCTTGCTCATCCCAGCACTCTTTAACCCACACACTGTGGTAAGCTACCAAGAAACCTCCACAATTCAAAGAAACAGCAGGTTAAAAAAAGAAGTATTTTTCAGCGTGACAGCAGCAGTCAAAAAATGGTGTTCCCATCTCACTAAAATGCATGATGTCAGCTTGAGCCAAGGATCTCCCTTCCCTCACACGGAGCGCTAAAGCCCCAGGCGCCAGCGCTGCTTGGCTCTTCCCTCGTGCCCTGGTTCTGCTGGGGGCTGCTCCAGCCAACCCTGTCCTGGGCGCAGGAGCTACAGACGGGGCTCACCCACACCCCTCCCGACACGAGGCAACAGCGGGCACTTGAAGCACGGGCCAGGAACTGGAGCTTGGCCTCCTTTTATTCACGATATAGATACAGGCCAGAAGTCTCCCTGGTCACCATTTTTGGTATGGATTTGCTATTGCATCTTCTCCCTGTGGTGGGTCTGTATCGCCAGTTCAGCACACCTACAGCTGCACAAAACCGGGGCAGGCAGAAATAACAAGTTATGCCCTAGATGCTTTACAAGTGGGGCATTCAGAAAAGCAAAGAACCTCAGCCTCAGATTTTCAAATCCAGAGATGTCACTTAAGGACACAGTGGAAAAATTTATTCTGGTTTTCCATTAGTTTATATACTTGAGCCAAATTCATTGTTATTCCACCACAGTTTATTAGATTCACAGTTGTTACTTTTCACTTCAGTTGCTGTTTTTAGACTGTAATTATTCTCATGTCTCAAGAGTAAAATATTTTATTTGTATTCTAGAATAAATTGGTGCTTAAGTTCACTTTTCCACATTCTGATATGAAATTAATTATTTTTTTTCTTGGCTGGCGCTTAGCCTCTAACAGAACTGCTTCTTCATCAATACCCTGGTTATTCAGGAAAAGTGAAAGCTGTATATATAAAACTCTGACATACAAGTGGAACAATTAACCAACCCTACGTAACTAATGTCTTCTCTAGACTGATTAGCATATCGACAGCAATGACAATTCAGAGGTATAAACATTATTACAAATTTTGAATTGCTAAGCCTAATTTAATTTGAATTACAGTATTATTGGTAAATATGAAAAAAATCCTACAATTTGTGACTGAGTGATGGTCACATCTTCCATGAAAACTCCATCTGCAAAGTAATCCCCATGATTTAAGAGTCACCGTGACAACAGTAATCCCATCAAAACATTTTTTAACTACTTTTGGCACAAATCCCAAAGTGTCAAGGATATCAAATTGCTGGTTTTACTGTAATTTGCCTCAAAGACAAGACATAATTATTTCTACAAGCATACTGAAAAGCCCTGGAATCTTCCTGTTCAACTAGAAGTCTTCATGTTTGTTTTTTTTTTAACAGGAAAGAATTAGCCATATAGACTCTTCACAGCTTAAACTGTGGATACAATTTCAGGGCATGATGCTGCAATCTCAGAATAAGGTGAAAAAGAGGAAAAAAGAAGCATAAAAAAGCATCATTAACGTGATCTCAGTTCAGTCTCCCAGATTAAAATTTATGTGAAACAGAAGTATAATTTCATAAAGTAATAAATTAAATAGCAAAAAAGCAATTAATTATTTGACTTTCAAATATTCCACATATACCTTATAAAAGTCACATTTTTATTGTGCTAATGCATTCTGTTGTTGCAATTAACAAACATTAGCTGTACTTGAAGTATACAAAGTTGGACATGCAGAACACTGCCTTGTTAAACTATTTAACTCTTATTAGGGTCAATTAATACCACTCAGGAATTTATATTCACAACAAGCGTGACTGCAAGAAATCACCACAATTTCACATTAACAAAATACAGCATGTCTTGAAGAGAACCAGTTTGTTATCATGCTCTCTATGCAAATACGGAACTAGGTAAGAGTGTGTTCAGTGCTTACATCTTGCAGATGAGATTCTTTTTTCTTTGCTGATAAATTTAAGTGCTTCTCTAGGATGGAATAATATTTCTCACTTTCCTTGTCAAACTTCTTCTTCCCATCCTGAAAAACAAAACATTGCCAAGTAACATATTTGACTAAATATCACAGGTTACATAAAAGAAAGAAAGGGTGCCAAAATATGCCTGCTTATAAAGCCATTTTTGTTGGTTCTGATGTTTTGGGCGTTTAATTCTGAATTGGGCCTGAAGATACTAGAAGGACTAATTCAATTATTAAATGAATTATTAAGAAGCATTTTTCCCATAAATAATAAACGTATACAACAGAGTCACATAGTTTCCCATGATAAATATACATGAGGTTTTATGTAGGTGGTATCTTGCTAAGCAGACATTTAATGCATCTTCCCTAAGTTTTATAAATGTACCTACCTGTCACACTGTCTTTACTGAATAAAAACATTGTGGAAGAAGTAGGTGACTATAACAAATCTGATGATGATATAAGGCCTATGCTTTGCATTTAAGACTAATATATGCTTATTTTACACCCACATTGTTAAAATATGATGATGATAGAAAAGCACATACGTGGTTGCAAAAGGAAATTAGTCCAAAAGTCTGTTTCCAGTAATGTTGGGATGTGTCTGAATATTTAAGCTGGTCTCATTTAAAAGAGTTATCCTGCCTTTTTCCTTTCTCACTCCTCTTAAGTTTTTCCCATCATGTGCAAACAATCCTCACATTTCTACTGTAAGAATACTTTAATACATGATAATACAAAAGAAAGCTACTGCTATGAGTAAGTTAAGAAATATCTTATGTTCTAGAATCTAATTTACAATTAATTTTTTTTTAAATCTGCTATTCTGAAATGTTTATCTGAAATTTAAGAAAAAGACAGCTTTGAAGTGCCAGATTTCAGGAAGTGTCACATTTCAGAAAACAGGAGAAGGGATTAAAGTAAATATCCCATCAGAGTATTATTAATGATAAAAATATCATTTTTAATTACAAAATTATATATACCTTAATTAAGAGCAACTCTCTGCCAATGACTTTTACAATGTTAGGTAAGTTCTAATGATTCCTTCTAATGATTAAGAAGTTGAATATTTTGAGAAAACAAAGAAAACTCAAGACGACCAGTCCTACTTACACATGTGCAAAAGCTATTAATGGTGGAAAAACTAATTACTGGACATAATGCAGTAACATCAGGTCATCTTCAGAACTGTAGTGACTCTTTTCCTGACCTCTCTCTCCCTAGAAATTGTTATGTACAAACCCAAATAACTAGCCTGCATTGCAGCACCACCCTGTTTGTCTTATCGCAGGATAGTCAGGTCAGTCAGAGAAAAAAGAAGTAGGAAGGAAGAAATTAATGCCATGAATGAAAACTTATCAACCAGCTGTAATAACAAAGCACTTACTGAGGAGCTCCAGTGACTAAAGTTCAAAATGATAATTATACTAGATTATAAAACACATCATATACTTTCTACACTGCAAAAAGTTCAAATATATTTAGTATGAAAAATATGCACAATTTAACGTTCCCATTACCTCACAATAGAAATATCTTCAAAAGACATCATAAGGAAAAGAAGGCACTTGACCCAACATAATATTAATTAACAATACAGAAAAATTCCAAATGCCTTCTATATTTAATTGCAGATATGAGGAAAACAAGGCAAAAAGGAAAAAAGAAAAAACAAAAGCTTGTATTTTGCCTAGCAAGGGAAAAGAAGTTACACAAATTATCTTCCAAAGTCCTTCCCAAATCTTAAAAGAGAGAATGCAGAAAGCAGGACTCGCCAAATAACCGACAGGCCAAGAAATCAGCTTTTATGGGACTGAAATCATAGGTCACGTCCACAGCCAGAGTTTTATTGGGCAATACTCAAGAGCCAGGTCTTTATGATCAAGCAAGAGCAACCTGAGGATCTCAACATCTCCTTCGGTCACAAACAAAAATTCAGTTCAGTTGATCACACACCACAGATACATATCTTTTGAATAAAAGGTGCAGTTATTTGCATACTGTCTTCTCTTCTGAGACAATGATGTTAAGGTGCTGGACTAAAAAAAAATGAACTGTATTATTTTAAAATCCAAGTGACACAGGTGACAAAGACACCATCTTGAGGAAATCCCCAAGTCAAGGGCAAACTCAACTGAAGCAATGAAAAATGCAAAGAGAATTACTTTTAAATTTTATTTTTCCATGTGACCGAAAGTCGGGAGAGGAGTCTGCCTGACCTCAATATTGAAGCCTTTAGTCACAAGCTGCTGGAGCTCAGTGGTGGATAACCTGTCCAGGAGACTATCTACTTCAGAACATAATTTGCCATGGCCTGTGGCAATGAAGCCCGGGTGCAATGACATTTGTTGCACATCTAGGCTTGATGTTGTGCTTGCCTTTGCTGCCTCCGTGGCCGGACTGAAGGAATGAGATGTGGAGCCACGGGCAAAGCTCCGGCAACATTACCTGCGTCAGACTGAGCACCACCCAGCAATTCCTTCCCTAACAGATTTATGACATGAGCAGTAGGTATTCCTCTTGTCTCATGAACTATTTGTCTCAGAATCAAGCTGATATACAGGTAATGGATGATCTGAAGTCCAGCCAGGCACTCGAGCTCACATTAACATCAACGTATCCTTTACTAACGAGAGATGGAAAACAGTCTGAAGTCAGCTGCTCGGTGAGAGTCAAACAGGAAGATGTGAAAACGGGACCTGGCCATCTAAAATAGCTCCTCTTCTGTCATACAGCACATCATATGTACGTCTATCCCAAGAGGGATCCATTCACACACTTAATGCGATTCCCAATGCACCAAATCCAGTCGCTTATGTTTTGTGCTAACATCTACAACAAAACCCGTGAATTACATATCACATTATCTATTCTCTTTATATGTAAAAAGGAAAACACAGAAAGTAAATGATCACATCTAAACAGATATAACTCACCCAAGAACAAGGGACAAAAATTCAAATAAACTAATTGTTGCGAGGCATCTTGTAGCTCTTGTAGCTCATCTTGTAAAGCATGAAGCTTTACAAAGATCTCTGTGGCACCATCCATGAGGACACGCAGAATTTGAAGGCTCTCTTGGTCTCCTGCCAGCCCCCTCCCAGACTGTACCTCTCTGCTCTAACAGTGATCTGCTCAATCACTACCTTCACAGTTCTTACACCAGTTAAGTTAAAGAGAAAATTAATAAGATACTTCCTTGATACCAGGACAACTTCTAGCCTGAGCGCAGTGTTTCCAGGGACTTCTTCCTTTTTTTCCAGATTTTAACACAATAAAATTTCTCCCTTCAAAGCTGGAAGCAGACAAAGTAAGGAGAACGAACAGAAGCAGACTGTGAATAAAGACCACTTGGCAGTTTTGACTGCGTTAGTGTCTTCAGTCAGTGATGCTTCTGGGAACAAGGCTGCAGTGCTGGCAGGACAGTGTTTCTGGCACTGTACTGATCACTCAGACAGATTTTTGGGAAAAGCCTAAAAGCTACTGGCCCCAACAGGTGAGTGAGTTCCCTTTGCTTGAAAGGTCCTCTGCTATGCCTAAATATGCCACATATTTACCTGTACTGAAGCCTCTGAAAACTGTTTACTTCATAAAAATTAACAAAAAAGATACACTCAGAAGCAGGTGATTCATTTTCTGTAAGAGAAGAAACCCTTCAGTTTATGCCAAGATCACTCTCACCTGGCACACTCAGCTGGTGACTCACCGCATGCAGGTGCGTTCCAAGTGGCATCCCAGACTTACCTCATTCGAGCTTCAGCCTGTTCTTCTGCAACCCTCAAAACACTCTTACACACAGCTGCTGCCCAAATTAACCATCTGAATCCTGGTCCCAGCAATCCGTGCCCCTGAGAATCCTGCTTTCCCATAAGCTGGGAGTTTTGCAAAGAAAGTTTCCATGCGAAACCACCTCCTCGAAGTTTGGGAGACAGAGGATTGCTTCTGCCTCCAGATTCCACATTGGATCAAACACCAGTGAGAAAAGAGATGAGGCTGGATCAGAAAGCTCACGCTGTGCTGTTACCAGCACAGACAGCACCAGCCATGACTGAAAGCGTAAGGTACGAGGCCATTAGGAAGATGCTATTCCTGACCTCTGCTCTATGTCTCTTCTTCCCTTCAGCCTCCAGCTACCTTTCTTCCCTGCACAGTAATCCTCATCCTTTCTATTTGCCCTACAAACTTCGCAATCATTTCTGCCAAAATACCTGCTAGAACATATTAAAAAAAAAACATGTGAGATAATTAAGAGGATGCAATAAAAAAATCTAAGCACCTAAAAAGACAAATTACAAAATACTAATCCTTGATGTATTTTACACTGACGTACAAGTCATCAATACCTCTTGTGTAGATCAAGTTCTGCAGACTCCAAGTACTCTAAATGTGTCTCTGTACGTGTTTTTACTGTTCTCAGGTGTGTCAGGTCACTAAGCCTTAAGTCAATTATAGAATATTTACAGTTTTAAGTGCCTCAAATTTCTAACAAGCCCATTAGGAAAGCCATTAACCAAACGCTGAGCTTCTAGCACATAATGGAGTCTTACAAACTTCCAGTACCCTCCTGACAGAGTCAAATCATGTAATAGCAGATCTAAGTTTAAATCCAGGCTTTGTCCTCTCTGCTTAGTTGTCCTCTATAGATTTATTTCAAAACTGATTGGACCATCTCCAAAAAGAAAAAAAAATACTTTCAGAGATAAATTTTGCTCAAGATACCACTAGTTATAGATGTGCCAGTTAGAAGTTTAACTCCAAATATGTCCTCCTATCCCTCTTGTTTTACAGAAATCTATGGCTATGAAAAGATCAGACATCTATTATTAAAAAGGTGACTCAGTTGAGTCAGACAATTATTTTTCTGTTCAGAAAGATTTTGATTTTATGCTGTAACTAATCATATGCATGCAACGAATTGCTGGCATGATTTTTACAAATTTTAACCACAACTTGTATTTTTGGTTGTAAAGCAGAAAGTGTTTTTGTATTTTGAAGACGACTTCTCTTTTCCAGCGGGAACATCAAGAAATCAGATTTCTTTAAAATGGTCTAAGTTTGCCATTATTTTGTGTCTAGCATTTTACATCAAAATTTTTATATGTATCTTCAGAATTATTATATAGATTCTTCCTCTTTTTTTTTAATAAAGAGCTGTGTCCATCCTTCCTATATCTTTCAATTTTTTCTAGTTACAATGACTTCTGGTTCTATACTTCTCTATTAGCATATCTTAGCTAAATCTTACATCTGTCCCTAAATAAAATACTCCTTGTTTGTCCCAGAATTCATATTGAATCTTTAACATGCTAATCATTAAAACAAAAAACCCTGCCTATTTAGTTCAGATTCATTTTCAATAACAATATCCTTGTGCAACCATAAAATAAACATGTTTTGTAAGAGGTGATTTTAAAAGGATGAAGAAAGGAAATGAAAATAGAAAACATTGGAAAGAAACTATCTGGAGAAAAATATTCTATGAGAATCCCTTACTTCATTAGGAAACAAGTGAACATTGTGAAACATGGCTGTGATGATTTTTTTTCTTGCCCCCACCCAAAATTAGTACATATTTTTCTCATCAGCTCCAGCTGAGACACACAAACTGCAGAAACTGGCACAGAAATGCAATAGGAAGACTCCAATATAGATCAAGTCAGACACATTTGTCAGTGGAAGAAACTGAAGGCACCCATGAACTCCGCTGAGACCAATAAAGCCACGTCCCCTTTCTTTCTCTCTGACAACAACTGCAAAAACGTCAATATAACAACATGCTGGAGATGGTCTGTTGCTGGAATTGTAGGCTTTAAATACATTTTTTAAAGCCACCTTTTTCATTACCTTCCAAACAAAAATTCAAAACGTATTTCTACAAAGTTATTGGAATTTCATTCAGAGTTGTAAATTTTGGGGATCATCTAGTACTAAGTAGCAGAAAGAAAAGCAGAACTGTAGACTAGAAACTAAATTAAACTTCGTCTTGGAAAGACTGACTTGAGCTCAGATCCTATGGATTTCCTGGGAAATGTTAGACCTCAGAGTCTCACAACTTCTGAAGAGAAAATAAATAAATTCACCTTCCATTTTATTTTGTCTGAGGTTTTGCTCAGAATTCTCACTGAGGTGGTTGGCGGGTTCGCGGGGTGGTGGTTTTAATTTGGCTTTGATAAAATTGGAATTATCATAGGCATCTGAGAACACAGACTGCCTTTTGACAGATGTCTGGATGGAGGGATTTCTTTTTGGTAGAGATTTTGATTTGTTATGTGAATGCTCACAGTTCAAGATAAGATTAAAAGAGATTTTCCAAAAGGAAAAGTGAAAAGAGGATATAAAACTCCTTCCCTCCTCCTCCACCTCCCAGTCAGAATTTAATGTATCATGGGGTTGCTCCAAATCTGTGAGAAAGCTAGGAGGTTAAAGGGCATTGTTTATGTATTGTCAACAAATAATATGAAGTAGAACAAAGTTATGTCGTAGTTTATAAAGAAAAGATTGCTGCTCAATATAACATAGGGTTAATATAGTCATAAATTATGACTTATGTTACTCATAACTGCTAGTGAAAACACTTCCAAATTGAAGATGAATGCATTATGTAGAAAATAAAATGTCCTAACAACTATAAATCTTTAAATCAATTCTTTATTACAAAAGAACAACCATATGCAAACCATGAATATCCAGAAAATTATACGGTGTAAGACAAAAATAATTATAATAAAATGAACATATTGCAACTATGAAGTATAACAAGGCAATAAACCAGGAACACAAGAGTGTTTAGCAGCACTAAAGCTATGAAGACAGATACTAAAAACTGGCAGTTAAAAAAAAAATTCCATTAAAATCACATAAGAGATACATAAAATTAAAAAATTGCTTTAAACAACCCAAAACTAATTTAAGTTTAGGTTGGAGTTCACATCTGTGTAAAATTCTGGATAATCCAGCAAGAGATAATTTACGTTCAGGTTCATAAACTTCTGAAGAAAATTTTCTTTTCCCTCTGTATCAGGTACTTTCAAAAGTGTTACCAGGAAGAGGAGAATCCTATGGTCTTTTCCTAGTATTTCCCTATTTAATTCCACCAGATGTGTACAGACAGCAGGTACTTACCAGTGGAGACTAAAAAAAAGGAGAAAAGCTTCCCTATTTCTATAAGATCTAAACTTCTGTTCAAATTAAGAAGTAGTTACTATCAACTGAACAAATGTGTTTGCAGGATGTTGTTAGTTTCTCTCCAAAACATTCTCTCTTGAAATGGAAAAAAATATTAAAAGTTCCCAGCACTGCTGTGACAAGACAGGCAAAGCTGCCAATACTGGCAGGTCGCAAAGCAGGACACACCAGACTCCCTGTTACTAGCTGCAGAGTTGTCTCAAGTTTGTTTGGCATTTGCTGATTCCAGGAGCAGCTGCTAGATGTCTGGAAATCCCTTTAATGCCTGCCCAAACAGCAGGACTGGTATGTCTACACACGTAATCTAGTTTTACTGGGTTTACTGTCTACTAAATATGAAGTATTTTTCATGTAATATCTGACTTACGATTTTAGCGTATTACTGCATAAATAATATGAAGAAGCTCCCCAGAACAGAAGAAACTGACTTTTTAAACTCTTAAGCAGATCACAGAATCACAGAATGTTCGGGGTTGGAAGGGACCTCTGTGGGTCATCTAGTCCAAACCCCCCCGCCGAAGCAGGGACACCTACAGCAGGCTGCACAGGAACTTGTCCAGGCAGGTCTTGAATATCTCCAGAGAAGGAGACCCCACAACCTCCCTGGGCAGCCTGTTNCAGTGCTCCGTCACCCTCAGAGGGACGAAGTTCTTCCTCATGTTCCGATGGAACTTCCTGTGCCTCAGTTTGTGCCCATTGNCCCTTGTCCTGTCACTGGGCACCACTGAAAAGAGTTTGGTCCCATCCTCCTGACACCCACCCTTAAGATATTTATAAGCATCTATTAGGTCCCCTCGCAGCCTTCTCTTCTTCAGGCTGAACAAGCCCGGCTCCCTCAGCCTTTCCTCACAGGAGAGATGCTCCAGTCCCCTCACCATCCTCGTAGCCCTCCGCTGGACTCTCTCCAGTAGCTTCTCATCTTTCTTGAACTGGGGAGCCCAGAACTGGACAGAGTACTCCAGATGGGGCCTCACTAGGGCAGTGTAGAGGGGAAAGAGAACCTCCCTCGTCCTACTGGCCACACTCTTCTTAATGCACCCCAGGATCCCATTGGCCTTCTTGGCAGACAGAGCACGCTGCTGGCTCATGGTTAACCTGTCGTCCACCAGCACTCCCAGGTCCCTCTCCACAAAGCTGCTCTCCAGCAGGTCTGCCCCAAGCCTGTACTGGTGCATGGGGTTGTTCCTGCCCAGGTGCAGGACCCTGCACTTGCCCTTGTTGAACCTCATCAGTGGCAGCACAGCATTCTGG
>Ga0065711_1001395_pt1 | contig 48971 bp, 21 predicted proteins | sample Hoacrofraction12_FD_59098 | JGI IMG/M metagenome (GOLD analysis project Ga0065711, IMG submission 59098) | Hoatzin crop microbial communities from Cojedes, Venezuela - Epithelial fraction 12 v2 (version 2) | ecosystem: Host-associated > Birds > Digestive system > Esophagus > Crop | place... | reverse complement strand
TTTTTTTTTTTTTTTTTTTTTTTTGTATCAGCACAGAATAAAAATAAATATCATCAGTTTGGTATGTTTTGGTGAATTTCTTCTGTTCTGGCCAAACATTCTTTGACTCTTCAGAGCTACTTGTGTTCTTTAAAAACCTAAATGCTGGCTCAAACTGATTTGTTTCCTGTTTCTTCCCATGTTTTAGTCCCTGTAGTAAGTCACTTGCTTGTCTAATTTAAATAGGGAGCATGAATTACCAGATACAATGGTAACTGATCAGAATCCTGTTAGTTAACAAGATGAAACTCCAGTCCTCCAAACGGGAAGGCACAATATCGCTCTTGTGCTGTCGGCTGATAAGAAGGGGTAAAGGGATGAGATTCTCCAGGGAGACAAGCCGTGTAAAACTGACACTTTTTCTCTTGAAGTCCAGCTTAATGCAGCTCTGTCCTCTGATTTTTGTTTGCTTGGGGTTTTTGCTTTTGGACTTCTCCAAGTAGTGTGAAAAATCTGCCAGAAGGGAGGTACGTAACAGGAATAAAAGAGGAAGGTAGATTTCTGACAGATGGATGTGGAGTGAAATTCAGGAAGATCACTCAGTTCTTTCAAGAAATGCAGTAGGCTCTTGCAGCCGTTTGTGAAGCAGCAATTTGAAGTCTGATGAGCTCTTTCAAGTGCAGGAGCCTGATTCTGCTCAGCTGTGTAATTGTGATGGAAGGGAGCCAGCCGAAGTCAGAGACCTGGGCGCAACCTTTTGGGAGGCTTGTTCCGACAGAGCGGGTGGGAAAGTAAAACAAAGGTTACAAATAATAAATTTCTCTGCCTGATTGATGATGAACTAGTAATAAGTGGCCTTATTATAGTAATAAGTTTCCCATGGAAGCCTGGTGATTGCAGGGAAGCTTTAGCTGAGTGCGTGTGACCACATCTTATTTTGATCAGCTGTAGCACAGCAAAGCTGTGTAATTATCATAATCTAACAATTAGCCTGGCATCCTTTCCCAGTGTTTAATTACTCCAATAAATGGTAATTGAATAGAGGACTTAATGACAAGAGAATAAGTTTCTTTCTGCATTGTGTACTTAACTTGCAGTCTTTTCTAGGCGTAATTTTTGAATACTGTTTTTTTTGAGCAACAGCCTTGATTAGTTGTTTCTCTTTTGTTTTGTCGGTCAGTATTTTGCATCGTGCACAGTGTTTTCTCATGGTGTTTTGGACTTGTCTTAACTTGTGAAACTAACCTAAGGACTGTAAGGTCAGAGACAGCTCCTTTACGTTACAGAGGATATTTGTGTGCTTGCTCAGGGTAGCAATATCCTGCTAGATATCTAAAATGTCACTGCCTTGCTACTGTTAGCAAACCCACTTCTCTTAGCATCTGGCAAATGTTGAATTTTCTTTTGGTTTGAATAGAGCTAAAATTAAAATAGCTCTTTGATTACTTCATTGTTTGTGCATCAGAATCATTGTTGATGTCAGCAGAGCTATGGGAACAGAGTTTATTAAATGTTGTGACAAAGCCAGTAAAAAGAGCAGAAAAGCATTAAAGAAGTTATTTTTTGCACAGCACAGAAATAGCATCTTTAAAATTATCTGCAGTAAAATGGTACACTTAATCCCACAACCCCTCAGATAATTAACAACCACAAGATTTCCCTCATCACACATAACAGCTTTAAGTTAGTTGAAATGAGGGGACTTGGACTGTCTAAAAGAACAACAAGGCACAAGTTACCCTGCTGTGTCACAGTCACAGCTTGTGTGTAGAGCTTGGAATGGTTTAATGCACGCTGCTTGCCACGTAAACAGAGGCAAAAGCTGTGAGCAAGCTCAGTAGTGTGGAATGATCAATAACTGACATCATCATGTCCTAAGAGCACTTAGAATGTTGTCCTTTTAAAGGATGTTAACATTTTCCAGAAAATCTTTGTGTTTTGTGTATTATTGCATATACAAATAACTACTGTATACTTATCTGTTAATAATAATTAAGCAAATAGTTTCCTAACTAGCTAAAAGAAATAAACTTCATTTTCAATCTATTTATGTATTTTTCCAGTTGAAGCTTTTCCTGTGTCTAGAGCATTTGTAAGAGATATTTCTGTTGTCTGGTAACAATCTACTGGTGGTTCAGCCTGTGTTGGGATGTTCTCACCTGGCTGCTTTTTTCATTATACTTGTAGGAATGGACTTATCTCCGAGACCTCTCTGTCTCCTTTAAATTTAGTTAAAACTGGCTTATTGGCTGTGAAAGTAAAAAGGACAAGTTGCGTGACCAGCAGTTTCAGAGGTATGCACGTGTGCTGCTCACAGAAGCTAGGAAACAGAAAATATAACTTTCTTCTGTGCTGTTTCTGAAGAACTATGAGTAATTATGGTTTGCATTTACCCCAGGAATGTATCAATTCAGTGGATTTTGTTGATGTTTCTTTGCATTTCAGATTATCATTTGAGAGCAAGGGCAAGGCAACTGGTGTAAGGCATTCAGGAGTGGAAGTGTCCTCTGCGCATTGATGTTACTGGCTGTGCAGGCTCCAGGCAGCAGAATTGGGGCCATTTGCATCTGATCCCTTCTGATGCCAGACTGGAAACCAGAATTTCGTAATTCATTGTAGAGCAGTTATTTGAAGTCTTTTCTGGTTCAAAATGAAGCCTCGCTGCATGCATTTGACAGAACTTCAAATAAAGAAAGGTTGACATAGTAAAAGGAAAATTTTCCAGTACACTTATCTTCAAGTAGAGCATCTGGTGTGTTGATTTTACAGGAAGAGTGATAGAATATAACTAATAAGATTTGTATGGAAAGCAACAATCAGAAGCTATTGCAATCTTTTATCTATCTAAATGATAATGGGAAATTAGTGTTATTTGTGCTGTTCTTAAACTGGATTTTTGTAGTGTTTATTCCGAGAAAGAAAGGAAGAAAGAGACAAAAAAAACCCCAACCAAACAAAACTGTTGTTGCATTCTAAATATCTGTTTGAATAAATCATTACTTGTTTCAGTGACCAGCAAAGCTATTAAATTCAAGATAAGCCACAAGTGCTTCAGAACTTAAAATTACGAAGAGAAGCATGCATACAGGGTACTTTCACTTGTGTTCATGGATAAACAGAATACAGAAGGCATTAATTACTTTGAAAATGTTTTGCTAGTCTTGTGTTTCAGTGGTTAAAATTACCATGAAGTTCTTTCTCTGCATCCTGAATACCTGGACATTTCATCAGGGGTACTTGAGCACAGAAACATTCATGTGACTGTCTTTGCTGGAAGAAGTATGCAAGTTTTGTGTAGTAAGCTGATGTTTGTTGGTTATGGAAATGTTTAGGTTTAGAAGCTACCTAACTATCTGTCTCTGTCTTCAAAATGGCTTTTATAGCCCTACCACCTAATAGCTAGCTGTGTAGTATGCAGGTTTGCAAGACTCTGTTTGAATGCCACCTGACACAGGACAAAGGTTAATTATGTTTGAAGAATAGCTGTGTTTTGCTGTGTGTAAGCCAGAATGCACAGAGGCAAATGGCATTATTTGCAAGAAGGTTTGTAGATGCTGTCAGAGTTTTGGAGAAGCCTTTTTGGTTGGTTTCTACCACAACACAATGTTCTGTTATGCAAAATCTGGACAGGGCTAGTTTCTTCCTTGTGGTGGCGTTTATATAAAGAATCCTGGTTACCACATGGTTCTGGAGGGTGTGGGGTCCAGATGAGGGTCTGCCAGAACAGGAATGAAGACCTAAGTGAGAAAAGGAAAAGAGCATCACTAGAGAATGTAGAAAAGCACACTTTCTATGCTAAACAGGACTGGAAAAAAGGACATATTTATTAAACCTTAAATGCAGTCAACAGATCTGCTATTCCTGTCATCTCTACAAATCTATCTGTTAACAGATTCCACCTTCCCTCTACATGTTGTTTCCTCAACATATGTAGGTGGCTAAACATTGATAAATGTTTTTATTTGAAGTGGAACTTTTGTTTCACTCTAATACCTGACGTTACACTACTAATCAGAGGTTTTCAGCCTATAAATGTTAAGTGTTTTCCTCTCAGGTGTGGTTTAAAATTCTCGGAAATGTGTTTCGCAAGTGTTTCCTGTAATAGCTTTGAGAAGTCTGAGCTGATGAATTTTTTTTGTAAGGTACTCATGGCCATCGCTTGCCTTTCTGTTCAGGTTAGAGGCCTTTGTGTTTCCTCTTTGAGAAGGTAAATACAACACACTACCTTGTAGCTGGAGAAACAAGAATGGTCTCAGTTCACTCTGAGGCATGCTGGAGATGTTGTAGCCTCTATGGGAGAAACAGAATTAGTTCTGCATCTCTTCAGTACACATACTGAGGTTTTGATTGCTGACTTCTTTAAGGTATTACAAGAAGGAAAATAAATACCTGCTTTCTCCTTCTCAGTTAGCTAATAACCATTTTTCAGTATTGCTGTTACTATCTGGAGTAAAGAGACTTCACTCAGAGCTGCTTGATAAAATACCTTGGTACATGTTTTCCCTGGAGCAGGTTCACTGCTGTGCCAGCAATATCGGCTGCAGGCCAGTTTAAATCACTTAAAATATGCATTATCATCTTCCTTTTTTTAGACGCATAAATATAAACACTTTCTGGCTGCGGCAAATGACTGTGGAATGAAAATACTGAGAGAGCAGGGAGCGGGAACGGAAGGACACAAGGATAAAAAGAACTTGGTTATGTACTTCACCCCCTTTGCGGGCAGCCCTTGCTCCTTATTTTCCACCTGCTTGACAGGCAGGGATGTGCTGGTGCAAATGAAGATGCTCAACTGCTTCAGCGCTTATGGAAGCAGAAATAAGAATGAATCTACTAAAATACCCGTGATCAAAGAGGATGGCTGTGTTGTGGTTTTTGTTTGTTTATCAAGATTACAGTAGGGGACTTTGCCAAAAGGGAGTCAGATGAGCTCTTTGCAGCATTGGGTAGAACCGCTCGCTGGTGTAGATTACAGATTTGATTTCATTGCTAATGCAGATTTAAGGTGTGATCACAAATTTAGTTGTCTGTCTCTTTGTATCATCTCCATTATCATAGACTGTGATCGGATTCTGCCCTTCAAATTCAGGTATTTACAGTACAGACTCTGTCTGGGAAATGTCTGTCTAGACTCTTCTTTTGGTTACAGGACAGAAATAGCTGCATCTGGAGTGTGGTCTGTCTCACTCCAGTGTACCTTGGGCCTGAACGGGCCAGATGAGTTGAACTCAAGTTCCTGTTTCTCTCCATTGACATAAAAAGAGAATGTGGAGAAGCAGTTCACAGAAGGTTATTCTTGTCGTGAAAATCTAGTGTTAAGGAGACCATTCTGATCCTGAATGTCTACAATTATGTAAGCGTAGTTCTGAAAGCATGCAGTTTCTGTCACAGAACCGTAATTGGGTATTATTGTAAAGGCACAGGCTGATAAAAGAGGTAGCCTTGAGAATATCTTGAGAAAAATGCATTGTCTGTCACCTGCATGGTTAAAAAAAGCACATGCATACACATACATGCACATACACGCATATACATATGCACTAAAATTGTAATTTAAAAGAAAAAGAGATATCACTGCTAGAACGTGGCTTTCCTATGCATAACTTATGAGCTACTGTTTTTCATTACCTGTAAGGAATGGCATACTGTTAACTGATATAGAGAACAGACACCAATTTGAAAACAATACATTTTTTGAAAGGTGCCAAGTCTGTTCAGGTGACAGGTTTTGAAAGCACTGGAGTACAAAAATATATTTTTAACTAATGATTTAGATGAATGTGAATTCTCCTAGAAGAACTGTGGTTCACAGCGGCTTTTCCATGTTACAGAATGGAACTATGAGGCTGTGCACTGGCTGAAATTGTACAGATATATCATGCTTTGATGCGTGTTCAGTTTTTCCCCTTTAAAAAGCTATTTTATTGAAGTTAAATTATTGTAGGGATATGAAAAGGTGCAGTTTGCTCTGAATTTATCCTTGGAGGGCCAGCAGATCATTGCTTTTTTTCTGAAATTAGATAGAAGGATCCAGATGGCAGATTTCAAGCCCATCAGGTGTTTAAAATATGCCCCTCAGCTAAAAAGAAGTATTATAGTTAAATCTGTCATGGCCTTTTTATTGCTCTGTGGTACACTTGACAACTGCAGCCGTGAAAGAGAGAAGCTACAAGTAGCCCAGTCAGCCTGAAGTGGAGTAGGTCACTGGTTGGTTTCTTTGGCTGCCCCAGCGAGTTTGATAGACGTGCAGACCTGGTTTATGGAATCACTAAATCCATCATGGTATAAGCTCCCATGGAAGCAGTGAATTTGTTCCCATAGTTTCTTCCAGATATTACGGTAGGCATTAGGGAAGTAATGTAAGTGAAATGTGGAGGGGAGAAAAAAAAGACACCCTCCCCACCCCCAACAGAACAAGAATCCCACATCTCTAAGGACTCCTCAGTAATAATAATAATAATAATAAAGTGCATCTGGGCTGGTACCTTGTACTGCATTTCTCAGCTGGCACTCATTCAGAACTGTCATGTTAGTCTGAGTGCTGGTAAGTCGTATCCCAGAATCCTTTTATCTGAACAAAGCAACATCTCCACTGTGTGCTTTTGGCAAAGGAGATGCACTGCTTTTCAGATATATTTAAAAAGCAATACAGGCTTTTCTTTGCTTCTTGACGCACTGCTGCTAATCATGAAGAAAGAGCAAACCTGTTTGTGCTCTTGTAGTAACTATAAGTACTTGCAGTCAAATGAGTTTTTAGCAGAGGGGTGATTACTGCCTGATTCAGAGAAGAGGATATATTTGGGTTATTTATTTGTGTGCATATGTAGATGTTTATATAGACACTGATTTGGGGAGGCTGATGCAGTTTTTGCTGCTTTGCTTCTTCTTGCTTCTTTCTCCAATTAAAAAAAAAAGCAAACCCACAACCAGACAAAGCAGACACTTTCTTTGTTTATTCAATAAACCATAGGGGAGGATAGCCTATAACCTGGTGTGTGTTAGCAAGAGACTCGTTTTGTAAGAGAAGAGAGCAAAACCTTTACCTGGAAGGCCATATCATTGTAGTCCTGCATAAGCTGTCTGTAATAGCTCTGGTGAATTGTAAGCGTTATTTCTGAGTGTGAATGTGCATGGCTGGAGCAAAATGAAGTGCCATTAGTAATGCCCCTTTTATGAAAACATTACCCTGTGACAAGGTCATCCTGAGTTAACCGTGCTGATGTCTGAACTCTTCCTGTGATTTCAGATTCCAGCAGGGCGACTACCACATCGATGTCTGTATCAATGACTACCTGGATGTGTTCTGCCCTCACTATGAAGACTCGGTGCCAGAAGATAAGACCGAACGCTACGTTCTGTACATGGTGAACTTTGATGGCTACAGCTCCTGCGATCACACCTCCAAAGGGTTCAAGAGGTGGGAGTGTAATCGGCCGCATTCCCCAAATGGACCGTTGAAGTTCTCGGAAAAATTCCAGCTCTTCACGCCCTTCTCGCTAGGATTTGAGTTCAGGCCAGGCCGGGAATATTTCTACATCTGTGAGTATATAGAGATTTACCACTGTTGCACAGCAGGTACTAATTTTTCACCTATACTCTGTGGAAGTACAGAGGGCCAAATGGTATATAATGCAGACATCTTACAGTGAATGCAGGCTTAACTATCCCCAGATACATTAGCTAGGAATCTAGCTAGTGAAAATGAGATTAAATCACAGCTTCTTGTCTCACATGAAATAGCATGTCAGCCTGTTCACTGAACCATGGCTGACTTTTAAAGCAAAATGCATTACTGCGTTTCTTCCAGCACTCTGAGGTGGAGGAGGAGGAGAGGGCAAGAAGGGTAGGATGGAAGCTGTCCCCAAATATGAGGAAAAATAATTAATCCTTTGCATGTGAAATTCCTGGATTTTCTTACTTGCTCGATGAAGTACTCTTGTCTCTGTCATATTTGTTGCCCGAGGAAAGTGAGGTCTGCGTAGTTGGTAAGTGGTATGGCTGCTGATGTCAGTAGTCCAGAAATTTTTAGAGTTGTAATTTCCTAGCATAAATAACTCCTAGCATCAAGCCAAGTGGCTCCTTTTTTCTTCCTTCCTATTTTTTCACCCTGTTTCTCTCAAGACAAGCGGTTTCAGTCGGTGTGGGCAATGTGGGTGGGAGCAGGTGGCAGGCAGGGGAGTGTGAATGGGCTGGTGCACCTTCACGACTGAGCAGTGGGGAGCATCCTTTCAGAGCTCTGTGCCCTCCTCCGCGGGGACCTGCGTCTGGGCTGTGCCAGGCGCCTGGAGGAGATGCAGGGTAATGTCTGGGGCTAAGGAAGTAAAAACATCAGGAGGTTAAAAACCAGTGGGTTGAGCTAACCAATTCCCTGACCTCACTGTGCAGTTGATACTGCTTTAGCTGTCTTGTTTGTTTAATCCTCCAACAAAGATCTTATTTCAGCAATTTGTTTTGTACCTGAATCTTCCACTCCTAACAAGTTTTGACTGCTCCAGCAATATTTTTTTCTCTGTTTTTAGTGTTTGACTAGAGAGTTGAAAGCTTTAGACAGACCATAGATCCCAATAAATATTGCCTTCATATGTGTAGCTGGCCTTTCTACTGTGAAACAGTCATTCCACCTCATTTCACTAGAGAAACTGAGTATGTATGATCCCTGTTTTTCAGCCTCATTTCTTCAGCGTTGAGCTTTTTCTTCTCCCTTTCTAAATCTACAGGGAAATACATTGCTAGTGGATAGTTTTCCAGTCATTTCTTGTTCTTCCAGCAAATAAAAAACTGTAATGAGTGGTGGTTCAGCATCAGAAGAACAATGCGTTATTATTGTGTTGAAGCACAGTTATAATAAGAATATTGCTAAAAATAATTTTAAAAAGCAAACTGTAATTTTACTTAAAACTATTCTTTAGTAAGGTCATGAGAAATCACATAAAGATATCATTTATGTGGATAATGTTCTAGGATAAACAAATCTGTACTGTGGAGGCCCAGTCCTACTTGTGTTGTTTGTTTTGGGGTTGTTTTTTTGGTTCAGTTACTCAGCATCATCAGTAAAACAAGCAGGAATACTTAAGCTAATGAAGTCGTTACCATCACATGGTCGCAGTAAAATGTAGCACAGGGATGGCATCAGTAGCTGCAAGCAATTTAAATATAAATTTTAAAAAGCCCCCAACAAAAGATTGGTTTTCTAAATTTTTAAAAAAAGAAAGAGAAGTGTTTGATAAAAGTGAAAGCCAAACATGAAAGTGAAAGAAAAAAATAGGGGAAATCTCAGCTTGATCTGTCTAGCTAATAGCTTTATTGTTAGAACATACAAAATCCATTGAACTCTCAAGCTAGACATTATTATTCAAATACACCCAGGTTGCTTATGCCTGGTTTTCCTCATTTGTGGTTAAATTCAGTATTTCACTAAAGATCATTATGTCTTCTATAACATTCATTTAACTGAGTCATTTAGCTGTCAAGGGCTCCCTTAGAAATAATTGTTCCAAAGTGCTTTAAAATATGAAGAGCTTTATGATATTCAACTGCATTTAGATGGAATTATTTTTTTTTAATGAAAGGTAAAATAGCAAAAATTTAGCAGCAAAGAGATGTTCATTTACTAGTAGCTTATTGGCCTGGTATTCACTGAAATTTAATTTTTATGCAGGTTTCAGAGACACAAAAGCTTTTCCTCCTTTTCTGTAGTTTAGGTATTTTTTACCTTCATCCTTCACTCTGCTGAGGACAGTAACAAGGTTGACAATGCAGCAGTTGCAGGGAAGCACTGTACACTAAGTTAACGGTTAAATGCAGACTTTCTCAGGGGAGAGTTGTCCATCCTGGAATGAAGAAATGAGATGGTGAAACATTGTTCGTTGTTTCCTCATCAAAACTGTAAGCAGGCTGTAGTCCAGGCTACAGAGACCACCTTTGTTACCTCTTTGTATCTGCATGTGAAAGAAATCACTGCTTCTCCAGGGAAGTTTTCCTTTCCTCTGCAAATCTGAAACCTTTTCCCTCTCTGCAGGAGATGGGGAAGGCTTACTATGTACCATCGAACTGGTATATTCTGTTTTAGGCTTACAAAATATGTCATGTAGTCTAGACCTCTGGAAAGACAGAAATATGAAGTGGTTGGTTAGGTATTTAGCTTAGTTATTGTCAGTTTGGTGCTTTTTCAAAAGCCTTTGCAGTTTACCTTTTAAGGATGTGACTTGCCTCTCTTCCATTATTTTCAGAAAATGCAATAATATAAGAACAATCACTGTCTGCTTTTCTGAAGTGTTGGTTTTCAAAATGTGACTTTTCTTTGTTGTGCCATTGCCTTCGTATGTTGCTCAGATGAAGTAGGATCTCCCTTCTTTGCATGTTCATTCTAGGAAAATACAAGGAAAAAGACGTCTTTCTGATATCAAATTTACATTGAAGTAGTGAATTTAACATTGCAGACATGCAATCAACAAGTACTGATTGAGTTTACTTTTGAAAGAAGAAACTATTATTAAGTATTTACAGATAAATTAACTTTTATTTAGTTAGGGAGTACACAGTGCAGGACTGGGGAAAGTAAATAATAGATTATGACCTGAAGTCTCAATTCTTACTTAGTTCTTAGCAGGTGCTTACTGCAGGTTAGTGTATGTTAGCCTGAGAACAGACAAAATAGTATTACTGCTGAAACACAAGGAAACAAAACATAGAGAAAGCAGAACCTAAATACTTAGTGGTGTGACAGTGATTTTAATGTCCTTCAGAAGGGAAAGTAAGCTTGGGTATGCAGGTTAAGGTGGGGTACTGTGCAAGGGAAGATGAACACAAAAGCAAGGAAGGCGGGGGAAGAACCTAAAATGCATAGTGTTATGTAATTGCGTGATTCAAATTGAGAGTATCATTTTCATTACTTTAGCTTAATTATAGGTGTTTTATTTTTGTTGATGTACTAAGTATTGAATAAAATACCAGTAACAACTTGGCAAATCTACATCAGAGCTGTTGAAATAAAAAAATGAAGGCAAGGCTAGAACCAGACTGCTGCAGCTTATGCAGAATGCTGACCACAGTTTCCAAACCAGGCTCCTGTATCAGTTTAAGCTAGACCACATTGCTCTTGTCTTGAGAGCAGTGTATTATTGGTGCAGTGTCTGAACTTGTACTAATATTAAGCTGTAGCGTATGCTTTTCTCTGAACAATCAGTCCATTTATTCCATCAAAGATTTTGTTATCTGACATGATTTATGCTTAAGACATCTGTGCTGTTTTTATCATCTTATCCTCCAAGGTTTCATATATGTTGCTTATTTAGTCATTTTATGACAGTGAATATTGTCTTTTATATATGCTTATACCTTTTTCCTAGAGAGACTGGGTAGGTTTGCTCTTCTTCACAGTCCTCTTGCTGCTTTCCTGTTCTCCGTAAGATCTTGGAGGTTTTTGCTAGCAATTAGCAGGCTTTACATGTAATTTATCTAAACTTAACTTTAATGGTTCTTTTTCCATTTTTATTGACAAATGAGCGCCTTTCATCTTTTAAAAATCCTGTTGTCTTACCTGTGGCTTATTTGTGTAACTTTTTTTGTACTGTTTCTTTCTAGTTTTATCTCATGCATGTGTCTTTCTTATTTTATTTCAAAATGCTTATGCTGTTTCTCTGTATCACCTTTAATGATGTGTCATTATCACTGTGTCTTTGTTGTAACCATTTATTTGCATGAACCTTCTGATTGCCAATTCAGGAACCTTTTGTTGTAACCATACTGCTCCTGACCACACCGAGATAGTATGTTTTTACAATCTGAATTTAATTATGGTTATGAATAATATTTTTAATCATTCTTAAATTTGTTATTAAATTAAGAACCTGAGTTTGTAAAATTCTACTTACAGTTGTACATACACTTATTATTAATAACATCCAGCTCTCCTATACTCCTTTTTCTCACAGAATCTGTTCCCAGGGAACCTGCTATTACCTGTCCGCTTGATTTTCTTAATATTTGCCTTTGTCCCCTGTTGTCCTTGCTTCTCTGTACTAATTCCTTCTTTTCCTGATATTTCTGACTCTTACCACCTGAGGGTTTTTATTCAAATGTCATTCCACCCTGATGGTCTTAGCTGCTGCTTCTGAAGGAGAATTTGTGATTTTCATAATTTCATGTGTAAAATTGCCCCTCTTCTGTTAGCTTGTTCCACCTCTGTGACTGGACATTGTCCTCACCATGTTCCAAAAACTGTGGCACAGTTTGAATCCTGCTGTCGTTTAACAGCTCTCAGATAGTTGAACTATCTCTGCAGCCATCTGCACACCTCTGGAGGCTTCTCTGATTGAAAAGATGTTAAGGAAAAAACAGTCACAGAAGACGTGTTCATAGTATCTCCACTTCTTTTTGTCATACTTTTGTCTTTTATTAGGTAGTTGGCTTATCTTATTAATAAGGTCTCTAGCTGAACTCTTGTTGAGGCAGTAACAATCTCTTAGGATTAGTTTTGGTATAGCAAGAATTAAGAAAGGGGACTTCGTAGAGGCAAGGTTGAATAGCATGTGATACTATATGGGAGAAAACTGCTGAGAAATCTTTACACTGTGGTTTGTTAACGCTAACTTGGTATTTTTCACATACTCAAAGGATGGTATTGAACAGCTGCATAGAGCTTAATGCTCTTGCTCAAGCACCAGCTGAATATCAGTGGATATCAATGTTTTGCATGTACAGGCACAACTCACTGTAGCATGACTATTTGATTCAGGGATCCCCGCATGTTTGCGAGAGCTTTAGTTTGATATAATGGGAGCACAAAACAGAAAGATTGTGAACTGTAATGTTGACCTATCAGAAAAGCTAAATGTGAGTCCTCCTGTATGCTTCTCTCTCTTTTGGCATCTTGTTATAGACCTGGAAATCTCACTTTTTCAGAACCAGTTAGTGTTGTTAGCGCAGTGGTTTATACTGCTGACCGTAGGTCTGCTGGTGGGAGGTGCTGTCTGAGGGCATAAGTACAGTATTTCTCAGGTTTTACTTATTTGAGGAAATTCCTGATGGAAAAGGAAGTAATAAAAGAAACCTGTATGAAAGGTTAGATTACTTACTTTTTTTTGAGGAAGTCAGCTGTTACTTTTGTTGTTGTATCACAGCTGGGGTGGCACAGTAATAGAACACTAGTAATAGAAACGCTTTTTTTGTTTTTGTTTTTATTCTCCATCTAACACTTAGACTGTATGATTTCTCTTTAAGCAGTCATACCAGTAAAGACAAATCTGTTAACCAGGAAACTGACTTTGGCATAAGTGGCAAATTATACCATCTTGGAAGTTCAAAAAGAGCACAGTGGATGTTTTATCTATGCATTTACAAATGTGAATGTAAAGATACTGTCAGCCTCATTTTAAAGTTGCCTTTATGTAAAGCAGAATTGCTCCTGGATGTTCACCAGTGTACCTAATACTGATTAGGTATCAGAGCATCCTTACAGTTGTGGGGAAGAAATTAGTTTCCATTTTAATGGCAATGCTCTGTGTTTCTGGGAATTTCTGTTCCTCTGTTTGTAGTTACTATAAAGACTGGCCACCTCTTGCAGTCACCTGTTGGTACCTTGTGTATCTGCTTGTTTAAGCAGTTAGTCATTTTTTACACTTGTAATGCTTCTTGTGTCACAAAGTCCTTGGCTGATTGTCTCTTTGGCTTCTTGACCAGTACCCATGGTACCTTTTTATGTAGGACAAAATTAAGATGATCCATACATGAAAACAGATTATTTTGCTTTTTGTGGTGCACACAGTCTTCAATTATATGAGAAGAGCTTTCAGCAAAACTCCTATTTGGGTAGATTTTTTCCCCTCATACCGATAACTTCTATGCTGTGAAAGGCCTGGTTTGGATATTTTCCCACCCTGAATCTGTCAACACTGGAACTCAAAGTCAAAGATTTGGCTTGGGGCATAGTTTGGACTTCAGCTTTAGAGAGATGTGTGAGCTCTAGAGAAATGAGTAGAAGGAGCAGATTGATGGTAAGACTTGTCATGCCATACTTAGCTTGAACTGGGGGCGGTGGAGTCACTGTATTTACTCCATAGACTAAACTGTTGTTAAAAATTGTTTCTACTTGTGGAAATGGTTGATTTAAGTAGCAGATATTTTGCTTTGAAAGTAAAGACTGGGGTTTGTCTTTCAGCAGGTGAAAAAGGCTGTCTGTCTTCAATTTAGCAGGTGTTAGTTAGTGCAGGTACTGCTGGTGTTTGTGTTTTCTCATTGCTTTTTGAAGACACAAGGTCAGAAGAGTTCCTTTTGGAACTCTCTCTTTGGATATCCTGGTTTGCACCAAAAGCTGAAAAACGAAGGTTAGCTAAGGAATGTTATTAAGGGATGCTGAGGCAATTACAATCATTTTTAGTGTGTTGATTGCACTTTTCTTTTAGGGAAACATTGTTTATTGCCAGGTCCCCCATTAACCTTTCAATCAAGATCTGATCAGCATAAACACTGATACTACTTTGACAGCAGTGGGCTCAGATGTGCCACTCTACTACAAATCCTGCTTTGATAGCTGGTTTACCAGAATCACTAGAGATGTTCTGAATGAAATCAAAGCAAGTGAAAGGGTTTGATAAATGTGTACTTTAAAAAATATTTTTGTGTGATAACGTTAGACAGACGAGGAAGGTGACCTTTAAAAGGGAATTCATGCTTAGCCTAGTGTGTAGATTAAAGGACTGGTTTCTGTTAGAAAGCATCAGAAGAATTAAGTGCTGGTCCTGCTGAAAAGAAAGCAGAAACAATCACCAGTGTCTAATAGATTTTGACGTTGGTGGTGTTCTTAGAATCCTCAAAGGGAGCGTTAAAAGCTGTTGAATAATTTGGGACTCGGGAGAAATCCATATAAGAAAACGAAGAGAGAACCACGGAAATGCTGGTCTCTGTTGTTTGAGTTTTTCAAAGGGAATGAATGTCTTTCAGATACCACGTTGAAAGATTCATGTGGATTCATGTACTTCAAAAATTCAAGTGCCATTAAGATCCTGATAGCAGCAGAAATGTAAAAGAGGGGAGGATATACTATATATGTGTAACTTTGAAAGCTGTCTCATGAGCTGTTGTATAATGTCTTCACCCCTGTAGAAGACCAGTGACTTGGTTTGTTTTCTACTGAAGTACTGATTTTGGATGTTAAAAGAATGAGAGCACGCCCACAGACAGAAAGGAAGAGGGACGGGGTTTTCTTTCCTCTGTCTTTTTTTCCTTCTCATCTGACATGCTTAATGAAGGCCAGATCTTTTTGTCGGAAAAGAAAGCATGTATTGAATGTTGTTTTGTGATCATCAAATCACAAATGTTAAAAAGATAGATCAGTTAGACCTTGGATGAAAGGCCTCCAAGGAGCATTAGGAGCTTGATAAGGCCATGTGACACACCTGCCTTAAGGGAAATGGTGGCTAAATGTTCCATACTGGTGGCTGCAGACTACTGTAATTTTTAACATTTGTGATTAGGTGACCCTGCTTCGGCAGGGGGGTTGGACTAGATGACCCACAGAGGTCCCTTCCAACCCCTACTATTCTGTGATTCTGTGATTCTTGTAAAAATCCCATTGCAACTTTCTTAAAAGTAAGTATTTAAATTTCAGTGTTCTGCTGGAAGTACAGCTGAATTAATTGCACACAGCCCTTTAAATCCTGATGGACCATTCATCATTCCTTGCTTTAAATCAGTTTTGATGTTCAGCAGCTACAGCTTAACATCTCAGAGGCGGCTGCACTTCAGTGGTGGGTGAGGCTTTTTGCAAGGGTTCTTCACTGGGATGTTAGGAGATTAATAAGGTGAAGCATGTAGATTCCTTGGATGAAAGAACTCATAAAAGTGGAGAGTATTAGTAATAATTATCTGAGGACTTATAACACTGTAACAATGTTCTAATTTGATTTCTGAGCAAACGGAAACTTGTTTAATGAGCTGTTGTATTGGAAGTATGCGTTTTGTAACATGGAGCAGATGCCAACAGAAATGGAAATAACATAGCAGTGACATTTGGAATAACAGTGTTGTACTTCATTGCTTCCATGTCATCAGCATGTTAGTCTCCCCATTCCTCAGACTAACTCACCATGGCAGAACTTTTTCTGCTGATACTGTCTGTGTATCATGATACAAACTGAGTAGAGATGCATGCCTGCAACTGATAGACCAAAACCAAACTCCTTCAATGAAAAAATACTTCCACATGCAGAACAACTGGCTGATGATCTTGTTTCATAAGTTAGTACTCAACATTCAACTCTGTATTTTCACAAATAATTGGATTTAAAAGAGCAAATTTGTTTCTAAGCTACCTAACCTTCTGATATTAGAGAAGGCTATAGAATAGGAGAATGTTAGGAATTCTCAATACTTTCTATTCCCCAGTAATGCGTACTGTTCAGACAAAGTGGCCAAGACTCTGGGCTCAAAACGGTGCATGCGGTTAATACTCCTATCTCCAAGATTCTTGGCAAGTCTATATAAATCACATAGACTAAGACTTTTCACAGAAGATTCTGAAATGCATAGAAATACTTTATTCTGAAAAATCACAGAAAAATCTTTTCAGACTTCCAAATGTTTCTACTTCCCCTCAGGAAAGCAGTAGGTCATCCTCTGATCTACATTATTGGCCAAATGAGATTTTTACTGCCTCTAAAATGTCCCTGGCTTCCCTTTTACATCATGGATATTTAATATTTTAAGTATCAAGTGGTATAGCCAGCTATACACAGCACTGCTTTAGGGAATTAAGAATGGCTTGAAGGTGTATCAGAATCTCACTCGTGCCATACCTCTGTGCACAAAAGTAACTAGGCTCCTGATGATGGATATGGGGAATAACGCTGTTGCTGATCTTCTGGGGGTGAAATTATCTTAATTATTTGAAGAATAATCAGAATGGCAGTATATTAATCAGTTTAAAGAGCCCTGACAATTCAGTTGTAGTGGAGTTCAAAATGTGTTCAGGGAAAAATACACCAGAATAGTTTAACGTACATTATGTTTTAAGAGTTGTAGGTGAGTATATTGGGAAGATATGTACCTGGATTTCTTCTTAGGTGTTTTTTGACACATCTGCTTTTAGTAATACTGGGTTGTCTTCGTGTATCTTGATGCCTGTATCATTAAAACCTGCACGTGGACTACTTCTCTCTAATATTTTATGATTTTGCAGAAGATGTTCAGCTGTGAGGCATTGAAGAATGCACTATCCTACAGCATAGAACCCTGCATTGGGACTGAAGTCAGGATCCCTAGCAGCAGCTGCAGCAGGGCTTGCTGTCTGTACACATGTTGAATGTATTTCTGCTGGAGAAATCTTGAGCAGAAATATAGTAGCCTTAGGCTGAAATAGACATTGTGTCTTTCCGAAGCATCCTGGGGACTGTAAAAGAATGTGACCTCTCCTCTTGAAGAGGGCTTAGTATTAACACCTCTCTGCTTCTGACTGGTGATGCACAGAGAAGTCATGAACTTGTTTTTCCTCAGGGAAATGGGATTATGTGTGCATTTCCCATTGGTGCTTCATGGACGTGGGATCTGACTTCCTTAGGTCCTTTCTGTAAACGCATCAAGAAGTAGAAGGGATGAATGGCATAGTCAAAACTGTATAGGCACATGAGCAAGGTAGAAAGCATGTTTCTTAGAGAGAGGTGCAGAAGGAAAGCATGTGTTTGTTCAGAAACAAAGGTATGTTCTGGTGAGGGCAATGACAGTGTTGTGTAGTTCGCACATGAGCTACTGACATGGGCAGGTTTAGCAACTTCTGAAGGTTTCTTATATTTCACAAGAGTTTTAAAATTGTTTTATTAGCAGCTGAGTGTAAGCAGGCAAATTATAATGCTACTGGAGTTTCAATTTAATGATCATGTGTAAGAATACATTTAAAGTACATTTATAACAAGACAAAGGTATTTAGTTGTTGAACCAGTTGTCTGAAGCCTTGAAATACAGATGTTATTTATTTTTCACCATTGATAGTGCTGTATCTCTCTTACCTGGATCTCACTGGAGTAATCTGGTGATCACAAGACCGCCTCTGAGGAATGAAGCGTCTGCTTGACAGCTGTTTGTTGGTATGCTGCAAAGCGCCCACATTCCAGCCCACACGCTTTGCTGCAGTGCTGAGTTTCCAACTTAAATTGCGAAGATTTTAGCTATCTCTCTTTGTAGTGCTAAAAAATGCTGCCAGCTAGGTAGCAGAAGCAACAGCTGCCTCACAACCTCACAGGTAACCGGCTCCCACGTCTGTACGGAACGTGCCACTTCCAGCTTACAGTAGGACAGTGTTAGGAGCTTTCACTGCTGACCCTTTACCCCCAGCCCAAGCAGAGCGATCAGCCATTACGATTAGAAATTCTCGCCAGAGATACGGTTCCTCATCTGTAGTGCTGCACCTGTGGTAGCTTTGCTTAGAAAGATACACCAGTGCAACAGCATTTTTTGTTCGCAGTCCTGCTTGAAATACTCAGTGGCAGCTCAAGCGAAACTGCAAGTTAGTCACTGTCACGTTTAGGCATTAAAAGTGGAATTAGTAATTTATATTAATCACAAATGTTTTTCCAGGTTTTATTAACGAGCAGACTGGCTGCCAAAATGCTTTCTGGAAGACATTTTTTTCTCCCAAATGCCACAGAGAACAAAACAGTTATTATGGGCATTTAGATAAAGATTAACGGTTTCAGCAATTCATTTGAGGAAAACTGTATTTTACTATACATTCCACTTCAGTGCGGATCATCACTGCCAGCATGATTTGTCGCCTCCTTGGTAAAATTATGTAGTGGAGGCACAAGATCGTGTAATTCATTTTAAGACCAGGAACAGGTTAATCAACAAAACAGAATAAGGTTAAAAAACAAACCAGACCCACATTTCTCAGTTTTTTTTCTCAAGTCCAGATTTCCAATAGGAGGAGTGACATGTCTGTCTAACTGCTGTTTGAGCACATATGGTTCATTTTGTCTTCATGTTTTCTTGTTTCTTTGCCCGCATCATGCCTTTTTTTCCTCAAGATGACTTCATGTACCCTATTTAGATCTCCACGAAAAAATAGTACATGTGACTGCTTCATATTCTGTGCATCTCAAGTAGTTCTGTGGAGTACTGTAGGAGCGGTCCATGAACTTGGTGCGGGGTGTGAAGAAATTGCTAGAATGATAAAGAAGAGGTCAAAATGAGTATTGCAGGGTTTAACAGCAATGCAGGGCAGACTGCCAACATGACCTTCACACTTTCACATGTTTTGGACAGACAAAATCAATTTCCTAGCATACTACTTTTTGAGTTTATCGTGTTCCAAGGAATTAAAGAACAGAAAAGCTGTATTTTGTTCCATTATAGCTAGCTTCCTTTTTTCTTCCACTTTTGCATTTTAGGATGGTATAAAATGAAGGAATTTGAAACACAAGTGAAAAATCAGCTATTTGCTACAAAGGAGACAAACAAGGGTTGAAGGAGAAAAAAACTCATTACAGAGAGATTAGAAAATTAATTGATTGGTGGCTCTGACGGTTCCCATTGGATGTCTAAGGATCCTGTGAAAAGAAAGTACAGTCTCAAACATAACATTCCTTCCTATTATTTCTTTCTCTTGCATAGAGACTCCTCTGAAGCATCATTAGGTTCCAATTATTTTCAGTGAAATATTTCACAAGAAAAGGGCATGATAAAATCAGCAGAGGTAGTGTTATTCCCCCGAGAAACTCACTATGGCTAATACTCCAACTGTAATAGGGAAGGCTTCGAAAGAGATTTCCACGGGGGTGATTCTGTTTCATGGAGGGTTTGGAACTCCTATGACACAGAGTTAATGTGCCTCCTCTTTCCCCAAAATTAGTACAGGGCAGCTGATGAATTCAGTGGGGTCTGAGAACTTGGTCATATCCATGGCTTAATATAAGCATGTCTTAAACCTGCAGTGAATCTGTTTAGTGAAGAATCTATTACAATTTTTGTCCCTAAGGCCGAGTGTTGTTTTAGAGATACTGTTCTTTTAACAAATGACAAAATGTTTGTAACAATGTTTACTTCTCTGCTCACTGACCTCTTTTCCTGTTCTTATCATGTATTTATTTAGAAGCTATGTGTGTACTGGTTGTATGCAATTTTAACTCCACTAAAAGAGAAGGTGTTTGTGATATAAAATACCAGTGAAGTGCCTCCTGGGCATTGTGTTATGCTTTCACTAGATTATCATTCTCCTCGGTGGGCTGAGCTGACCACTTGTTCTTTCTTGTCCTCGGGGTGGCATAACCATGCTTACGCTTTCCAAAGTGAAAATGAGGTTAAAGATAAATTCAGCCCTAGTTTAGGTAGGTGATGGCTTGCGATACTTCCCAGGGTAGAAGTGTGTGACTGTATGAAGTGTTAACTGTTGTGCTTAGTTCCCCTCCTCTTCCTCCTGGTAATGACTGTGGTAAGGGATGTGCATTAGAGGAGGAACGTTCACACTGAAATCTCTCCTGCTGAAGAAAATGGCAGAAGGAGCCATTCTCTACAAATGTACTCAAGCTTACCTAAGGAAGTATGTTCATTTTTCAGAAAACAAGCATTTTGGTTTGCCACCAAAATCCTTGAGATGCAAAGTGTAAAATACTCATTTTTATTGGAGTTCTTGAAACTATGTGCTGTGCCATGCTATTGCTGCCTTCTTAATTGAGGCAGAAACTGCCTTTTCTGTAGCTTTGTGTTTATGTTGCACCTAATTCTGCGTAATGGTCAGTATTTGCGGTGAGGGGTGATCTGAAGGTGTTGAGTATGCTCAGATCCTTGAACTGCTCTCTGCTCAGCCACACCGGCTTCTTGTTCTTCTCAGAAACAATAGCATTGCTTCTAAACAAATTATGGGGTAATTTGGAAATCCAGTAATAATCTCTTCTAGATGTTATATAGGTCCAAAAGAAGTGCATTAAGACTTAGCTTGGGAAAAGCCCTTATAAAGGACTGTCTAGGGAGAATATTTCTTGACATGCTAACCTACCTGAGAAGAGATATTGCTGCCCAGGACCTTTTCATTTTAGTGAACTAGAGAATATTTTGAGTGAAAAATAGTCGTAAGCCAAAAATAAATCTCTTGGGGAACCTGTTGCCACATTCAAGTTTTGGGCGGAAAAGGAAGAGAAAATTTTCGGAACTGTATCAATGTATTGTGCTTTAAAAATGTAAATTAAAATTACACTTTGGGTACTAGTGTGCATACAGCTGGATTTTCATGAAGATGTATGCCGTTCCACAGAGTGCTTGTGAACAGCATGTGGTATTCTGTGTGATAATATGTATGTGTATATCTGCAGTGCACCCTTACAAATATGAGGTGAAATTATAAGCACACATACATTCTACAAAGAAGTTAGCAATGAAAGCCACACAAATAAAACAGCAACAGAAAGTCCCATGAAATTGCCCTAGCTCTTCAGCAAATGTATTTTAGGCTGAAGAAAGAAGACTCTGAAATAAAAGATTTCTGTGAGGGGAGCAGTGAAAAAAGACTTAAGTTTTTTTCTGTGCCATTTCATGAAGAAAGAGGGGGTTTTATTTATACACATAAATTTCCCTCTGATGGTTTTGCCTCAGATTCAAAAAGTAAATAGAGATTGTGTATGTACATTGAATGCTAAAAACTATGAATTTCATTCACTTTTAACTGGACTTCTGAAAAAAAATTCTGACAAGTGTACACACAGATTGGTAGATCAGAGTGGTCTTTTTTTACTTTACCATCAGTGAAAAGGACATTGATTTTCATGCATCTGTATTTGAGTGGAATCTTTATTTAGGCTTTAGGTGACTGATCTGAAATGCACCTGAACACACAAATCTTCCAAAAAGAAAATAAAAACATAATCCACCTAAACCTGGGGTAGATACAGTATATGTAACTTATTCCATGTAAATTGCACATATGCTTCTTCAATCCTGTTCTTACTTGATCCCAGTCCAAAAGTAGGTAAAATAAATAGATTGCATATTACAGGCCATATGTCAGGAGTGCTTAGCGTTCCCAATTAGAGTCATAATTTTAGAAGTACTTAGCTGTCACATAGGTATCCCAATATTTGGCCAGATTTCTAAAATGGTTTGCACGTGAAGCACTGACTTCTTATGAAAATATGATCTCAATTGCAGATTGTACACATCTTGAAAGTTTGTCAGTAGATTCTTTTGAGTGTTATATTTATGTTTTACCATTTTTTTTGTTTTGTTTTAAGTGCAAATACAATATTCTTATCAACTTGAGTCCCATTTCTACTCTCCCATAATCAAGGGCTAAGATAGGCTAGTATTGTTAGCTGTTCCTTTCTTTTAACACAAAGTGCAACTGTTAGCTTAGAAGCACATAAAAGAGTCATTGTAGTGTTGATGTGCATGGAAGTGGACTTGAAAGTACAAGGTTTCTTTTACATTTATCTAGTGTTTTATACAGCTGTCTCTCAAGAGCAAGTGTGTGCCTCTGGACAGGTAGTGCATTAATCAGACAGAAACATCTAGATGGTGAGACCAATAACAGAGGGAGCTGGAGCGTTGGATTGTCTTGGCCTTTTGCTCAGGTGCCACCACAGTCCTGCCATGTTCCTCGGAAGTGGTGGGAGCAGGGCTCGTACCCTCTCTTGGTGTGGAGGTGCTCCGCTGCTCAACAGTGGGGTTTCCTGCAGGGCTTTTTGTCATAGTTTGTGTGGCAGAGCTCTGACTTTAAGCTGATGGGGGCTTTTTTTGTGAGCCTGTAGATAGGTATTTTGTCAGCAGTCATGTTTCAGGTGGGAAATTTTAACGAAAAGTCATTAAGAAAACCCCACCTTTATCATGAGCTGCTAATGACCGCGAGCTGTGGATACAGCCTATGAACCACCTTCTCCCCCAGGCAAGCGCACACAATTTCTGTAACTGAAGCTGGTGGAAAGCTGACTTTACGAACACCATCAGCTTCTATTGGAGGTGCCTACCACATGTCACCGCTGAGGCTTGGGCTGAAAAGCAGACCTAATGAAGGAGTTTTCCAGCCCTTGGTGCATCTGTGGCACTTGCTGTCCCTGCTGTGCTGCATGGCGCACCGGCCATTTGTTGGCAAGTTCATATTTCACACTGCAGGGAATTGAAATGACTGAACAGACAGGAGAAGAGTTTTATTTGCAGTAGCCTGTGTGTCCCTAGACTCTGATTTGGCATAAAACATCTGCTTCATGATCTGTTTCAAGGCCAGTTCCCTTCCGCCAGCAAAGGTTACGACTTCAGGCAAGCTGTGCCTTCGCTGGCAGGGGGAGATTCGCCTGAAGTCTTGATTTAGTCAGGATCAAAGCATCCTGCCACAGAAATCCCTTTTTCAATTACTTGTGAAAAAGCAGCCAGACGGTAAATGTATTAACATATTAAACAGTGAGTAAAGCAGGCCACTGACTTCTGCTGTATAGGTTTTTGTGAGAAGTTTAAATAAACCATGTCTGTGTGTACGTGTGGCTAGGAATAAATATTCATTGTTCTGATAGTAGGAGAAGTGATAGACGTTCTACCTGTACCTGTTTAACTCTGTTGCAAATAGGCAGAGTCAAGTGAGTACATCCTATTGGTTTCAGCTACAGTTTATGCATATTTTCAGTTTGCAAAGTTAATTGGTGTAATGTTGATGTAGTTTCTCTAAAAGTCTTAGGAAACAGGCCCAGCAAGATGCAATATATGAAGATAAATTGATGCCTTAAATCTTTTTTGTGTTGATGGTGGAGACCTAATTTCAGGGGGTTTTGTCTCCTACCAAGAAAGTAAATTTTTGAAAGACTGATACAGATTTCTTTGCAGAAGTAGCATCTTGATCCACAGTTACATATGTACAAATGAAATCCGTGTTCCTTCTTGCAATAACATAGTTAGATTCAAGCCTTATTACAGTGGGTAGCATATTATCGTCTATGTACTTCACTGCCATTGATGCACAGTCTTTGCAACATATGGCTATTTTTCCTCCTCAAAAAAATCCTTTCTCTAGCTTAAAAAAAATAGTAATTGAATATTTGCATATCTCCAAGGAGCCATGAGGGTTAAACTCTGCATTCATCTTCTGCAGTTCTTAGGCCGCTTTTGGTTTAAGAGTAAGAACTATTGCTTTTATGAAGTGCCTTTTTCTATAAAGTCAAAACCTCACAGCAGTGCACAGAAAGCCAGTGCTATAAAGGAGCTAAGTAGAGTCTTTAATAGCGAGAGCTAGGTTGTAAGTGTTTTTGTTCCTATGGAGCAGATAGATTTGGTTCCATCTGTTCCATATTCATAACAAAAGAGCTCACTTGCAGGAGGACTGACTTCCTGGGAGTAGCATGGTAATGATCTTTTCACCACAGATTGAAAGGATCTGAAAATGGTCACTTCAGCTCAGCAGAAAGCAGCTAGCAATGATGGCGCTTCAGACCTGCTATTTTTCTGCAGCTCTGTTTCAAGATACATGTTTTTTCTGAATAAAGCAAAATAAAACCAAAAACATAAACCTTGATCCCCCCCTGCCACATCAGTCCTCCTGAGGAGTTCAGGATGTGTTTCTCAAACAAAAATGGAATGACGTGTTACGAATACAGGGTCAATTTTTCTTTATTTGATCTTGGTATTAAAGGTAGAAGTGAAAAATTATTTACTGCCAGTCTGGGTTCTGTATCCTGAACTTTTCTCATGATCTCTACTTTGCCAGCAAGAAGATTCTGTGAACAGGAAATGAGAAGTCCACAAAATGTATGCGAAAGTTCCTTGCTGGGTTGTGTAATTAGGATGCTCCAGTGCCAGCTTTGAGTACACACCTCGTGGGCTTTCAAAAAAAACAAAAAAATATCCAGCTTAATCCAAGAAAAAAAAAATTCTTGTCTCTGCAGGATATTTCACAAGGGGAGAACAGAAAAATTCCGGAGTGTACTACAAGCACTGTCACTTGGCTAAAGAGCAGATTATTCAGTGACCCCTAAAAGGTGAACTGGAAGTTTACAGAGATCTTAAAAATTAACTAGGAACACAGAACGAGAAATATCATTCTGTGTCATTGGTTGTGGCTATGCAGTCTCTGAAAGAAGCCATGAGGCAGACCCGTATTTGCTGTTGTCCCGGCTGGAAGTCCTGCTGGGGCGTGCTGGACTCCATGTGTCTCCATGCTCCAGGACAGTTGGTGCCTGAGGCAGCTGTGAGAGCGGGACAGGCGAGCAGCAGTCATGCATAGCCTGCCTTAGCTGGTACTGCAGCATCTGTGTAGGCATACTCAGGGGTTTTTTTGCCTTTCAGCCAGCAATACTATAGCATACAATTCATAGATGCATCTGAAAGTGTCCGCTGCACTTGTTTAAGACTCCAGATCAAGCAGTGCATACGTCTTTGCAGGTCTGATGCTTCGTCCCACCCCAAAGTGAGAGATTTGATCTCTGACTGGGATTTTTTGTTTGTTCAGTTGAGAGTCTTTCTGAGTGCTGCAGGTTTTGTGGCAGTAACTCAAGGAGAAAATACATGCATTTCAAGTGACTCTTTTCCTAACTGAGGTAAATGAGAGTGTATCCAGAGTTCTTTGAGGAAACTCGGTACACTGAACTCAGTTTTAAATGTGAGGGGAAAGAAGCATTTCGTGCACAGTGTGTTGCAGCTCTGCACAGCTACCAGAACTACATCCAGTGCAGGTGTTCATTAATATGGACTAGCCAGGAACTGAGGTACAAATGTAAGTAGATCTTCATGATTACAGAATGTGGGACAGAGATTGTGTACTTCACTGGCAGAGTTGCTCGTGTATGACCAGGCTTGAGGTCTCCACTCATGGAGGAGCAGAGACACCACATGAAATCAGAGGCACTGATGGATAATATGTGGTTGAGAGGAGTTAATTTGGCAGAGTTTTTGTCCATCTCTTTTGAAGTGAAATGTGCATCAGCAAGGAGGCCTCAAGTAAGTGGTTTCGTGTTATCCCATATTGTGCTCTGTATGTGTGATCTTAGATACCCATTTATAATCTTAGATAAACCATTAGAAGCTGCTCACAACTTGGTTACGCAGGCTCCTTAACTGGTTAACATGTAGAGAATGAAGGGGCAAGCTTGCAGTGGGGAGGTGCTTGCTCAGATCAGAAAGTAGCGCGTGGAAAAGGGAGATGAGATTTTCGCAGTCAGCTTGGGAAGATTGTTAGTATAAAACAGGGACTTTTCTGGATGAGTGATGGAACAGTGCTTTAGTTCTGAGAGAACAATTGTTACGGCATTTAAGAAGATAAAAGCTCGAGAGATACCTGTGTGTTTCAACAGTCTAATGCAGTATTCATTGCATTTAAGAAATGGTTTCCAAACCACCAGGGCTGTTGAGTCTCAGTTATGGAAAAGAGTACACATATATATCTAATTTTGAGTTCATCTGGGAATGATCACTGGAAATAGGCCTAAACATCCTGTGGTATACATTAATCTGAAAAAAAAAGGCGCAGAAGGAAATAATTTGTGGCAGACTAAATGAAAGGTTAGCTGTCCCATGGGTGTTTTAGACTTTCCCACAGTCATAGTTATGACAGTCTACAGTCTGTTGCTGGCATAGGTGAGACATGTCAAATTTCTGACAAGGCAGCAGTTCTCCTTGATGAGGCAGTGGCTCTTCTCACATAGTTTGGCTTTTTTCATATATGGATTTCAAAGCATGAGTGCAATGTGTGGCACTGAACACAAGCTAGGTAAGTGAAAGAAAGAAACAGGGATCTAGAAGTTTAAGTAAAACTGCTATCGCCTGATACACTGGACGAATTTTGGTTAAAGAGAAAACTACAGCTTGATGTGTTCCCAAATGTTTTATGGTAAAGGTGGGAAACTGAAGGGTTAAGGACCACTATGGACAGGAGAAAAATTTATGGCTTGTGTGATGGAGTGAGTGAAGGTTCAGTAGTCCCTCTGCAGGACTTGAGCAAACTGGGAATTCACCTGATAAAGATGTACTGTTATTAATATAGTGCTGGCATCTGTTACTGTGTTTGTACTCTACTCAGTCATCATGGCCTGGGACCCAGTCATGGTATGTGTAATGAAACAGAAGGTCTCTACCCTGAGAATCTTCACTTGTCAGAGTCAGAGCTGGAGTTACAGTGGACAATGTTTTATAAACTATACCTTTTCTATTTCATAACTGGTTTCCATTGTGCTCAAATTTGGATTTATCTGTGTGAAAGTTGACTGTGTGCATAAAGGCATTTTTTGTAAAGGTTGTGCTAAGGTGCTGTTAGAACTTTTCCAAGACAAAAAACCCTTCAGAAATCTTTTGAGCAATGGTATTCTCTCTAAGCAGTGTGTTTGCAAACTTTTGGGCATGCATGTGCACTCAAGCACATTCAAACTTGCATTATTCTCACTGTTTGCCTTCATTTTAAAAAACAACACAATACAACCCATAGTCCATGCCTTTTTTTAAATTTCCCGTGATCCCAAATCAGCTTCTTGAAGGTCTTTTCCTGCCTTTACATCTTTTCCTTCCTCCACAAGACATAAACAAGGTATTTTGTTGCTTTGCTTAGGTGAGTCAGCAGAAGTAACTTCTCATGTCTGTGTATATGTCACACTCCTAGCACAATACAACATTTATAATTACTTCTGTATTTTTATAAACTGACAGAATTTACAAGCATAGCATATGAAGCTAGAAATGTTTCTAAATATTTTAAAGATAGTGGCAAGCCCATGAAAATGGAGTAGAATGGAATGCTTCTCTCTGCTTTAATTATAGTGTCAGCAGTGGTTAAGCTAGGCACGGATAATATGAAGTCCATTAAAGTATATGAGGTTTAGTAACATGATACAATACCCACAAATTCCATGTGGGTGAACATGTTGCTTTAAAGATCAAAAAGAGAAGGTCATTACTAACAAGCCTGTAATGTCTTTTCAAAGGATTTACTTATGTCTAGTTCTTAGAGATGGAAATTAGCAAAATGTATAGCCTGCTTGAAGAAAAACATCTTACTTCTAGTGATACCAAGGGAAAATCAAAGTACAACAGTGCTTATGAAAAGTATGAGGAGGATATATTTTTCTCTGAGTACTCTATCTGATAATATTAACTTGTTTTATTAGCAGTTTACTCTAATACAGTCTTAATGTTGTACAATAACTGTATTTGGTTTTGTTAATGCCACTGAAAACAGTAATGAGATCTGAGGTTTTTATTTCATTCTAGTTAATAAGTGTTGGTTTATTGCAATAGAAGAGTGTGACATCAGTCATTTATATTGTGCTAGTGCAGAAATGTTAGCCCTTATTAAGGTATGTAATACAGTTTGCAGTTATGAAAGAGAAACCTTCTTGTATGAGAGAAAGACCTGCAGATATTTCAGGTGTGAGCAACAATGCTTTATCTGTAAGTCCTTATATTTCACAGGAGATTACATGCAACTGAAAGTCCATTCAAAGTAGGATGTGCCTCACATTTGTTTCCAGCTGACCTTTGTTTGTGTTTTAATGAAAAGAAACACCACAGAGGCAAGACAGATTCTCTGGGAAGCTCAGGCTGCAGTTAGATGACAGCTTTGCCCTGGTTCATAAACAAACATAACTGTTCTCACTTTTATGAAAAAAAAGTCTTTGCAAAGAACAGCTGAGCTTGGTTCTCATGTCAGTTCAGGGCTTGGTTCAGAGGAACAGCTCAGACAGGGTAGGGTTTTCCTGCAGCTGAAATGTCCGTTTTGTTGTTCTCCTGAAGGTGTGAAGGATGCAGGCTGCCCTGCACTGTGGTGATTTTGTGTTTTTCTGGACTCAACTGGACTCAGCAACTTGAGAGGACAGATGATAACAGTGCAACTATAATAAACCTTTGGACTGGATCCAAAGTGGTGCTGTCTGTCTCATATGAGCCCTCAGCTGCTGCTCAACTTTGGAGGTGCCCAGCACTGTGAAAGACTGGGCTTTGGGCTGCTTTGATGTTCTGCCCTAAAAATGTCTGACTCCAGTACACGAGGCAGGCCAGCAACAAATAAGTCTTGTCATTAATCACCCTCCAGAGCAGATAAGGGACCTGCCTGAGAGACCATGCAGGGCTAAACCATACTAAGTCCCCTAACAGAGGAAATGCTGGACAAATGGCTTGATCAAACCAGAAGTCCATGGTTTTACTACATCTCTTATCATACTGGATTTGATTTTGGTTTGTATGACTTTGCTATGAAAGCTACTTCCAATACATGTATCCTTCAACCAGATATATAAGCTGCAATTGATTAGAAACTGCAAGAAAAATTACATTCTTTTTGGCAGAGCAGTTGCAATGGGGCAGTTAATTCAGCATTAAGTACTAATGCAGAAACAGTAACTATGTATTACTTTCTTCCAAGAACTCTCACTAAAATAGCATTTGTCTGGCAAGTCATTTCCTTTTACTAGGCTATTTTCAGGGGGTCTGAGAAATACAATCACTTGTGAGATACGTCATAATAATCCAGAGTTTTTACACAGTGCAAAGGCAGTGCAAATTAGGCATAAGACATTAGGAAATAAAAGTGGTATTTAACAATCTGTTTGTTGTTGTGCACACAGCTTTTATCAAGGCTTGTTCTCTGTTGCTGTGCACTTTGTGATTTTTATTTTGCATTGAGTGCAGAACGTAAGTATGTATATGTGTAGGCATGTATGTACACACATACAGACATGAGTACAGAAATATGATATGATTTTGTTTAGCTTCGCTTCATACAGATGTAGTTGAGCATGCAGGAGTAAAGCAAAATATGCATCTGTATTAAATGCCCTTTTATTACTGTGGATTCTAAAACTTCATTTGGAAATACAAGTATCCGTAGTGCTTTTGCCTGTATTAAGCCGTAGGCAGTATTAGTTGTGACCTTGCATCTGTTTCCTTCTTTGTTTGTTTCTTTTCCTTGTTAGGTAATTTTGTAATTTTTCTTAGTCTCCAAGTGGTGTTGGCAGTGCTAGAGCAAGTAGTTTTCCAGACGACATTTTCTGTCTGTCTATTGGCTTGAGATTTCTGAGTCTTTAACTTACTCAGTAATTGGTGGTCTCATCTTAGTGATGACTAAATACAGAAAGATGGTAAACTTGACCATAGCAAAGGTACAAATAAGTTTAGTCGTGATTTAGTGAGGAAGTGTGCTTGATTATTAGGTCTGAATAATGAGTAGGTCATGGACACACAGTATTTTAATTTTCTCAGAATGGAATCATGTTTATGCTACCAGAACAAAACTTTCACTGGTATGTTGGAATGAAAGAGCAGACATAAAAAGACTCTTTTTTTTAAGTTAGACTGAATTATAGGGGAAAGCTGAGATTTCCATAGGACCAGTATTTCTCTGTTTTTAATTTTTGGTTTTAACACTTACAAGGAGAAAATCATCAGTAAATCTGTTCAAGTAGCTTCTTTTTTGATTAACAATTTTGAAGACCCCTTCATTGTCCTTAGGTATGGGCCTTACTTCATATATGCACACAAAGGAGTGTTTTATTGATTCATTAAATTCTAGCTGACTTTTTCGGTTGTACCATTTATGCAAATTTGTAACTTTTTTCAATCTAAAGTGTGAGAAGAATATTAATAACTAATTCTGCATTTACCTGGCTAATTTGCATACATTTGTGTTGTATGGTAAATCACATGAAAACCTACAGGGGAAAGGCCCAGCTCTTCTAACAACTAATAGGCTATTTTTTCTTTTGACTTGCACAAATTGAGAAATATTGCCTGTGGCAAACATAATGGAAAACTGCATTTTTAATGCTCTCACACATACTCATTTCTTTACAAAGAAAGAAGGAGATGACTGTTCTTAAAAATAAAACTTTCTAAAGCTCTGTCGCTGACACAGGATATTGGATGCTAAAACACTTCAGGTTGGTGGAATTATGATTTGCAGATTGTATAAGGTTACCTGGATATTGTATTTGACTAATGGGAGCGGTATTGTGCCTGAAAGGGCTAGAGGCAAATCAGAGCTGTAAATATTTTCTCCAAGAAAATAACAAGAGATTGTTTGTAACTTGCAGGACTAAGAGAGTGGAAGGACTGCGTAAACATTAATTTCTTATTTACAGCATCCTGTGTATGGAGTTGCTGCAGGTTCTCTCTTTGTCATGTTTCTCCAGGTGGTTACAGAAGTGCAACCTTTTTGGCTGGGCACTAAGTGTTAGGTGTTTACTCCAGTTTTATGTGTATGGCATCTCTATTTAATGTGTTGGGGAGAAGTTAAAAGTTAATTCCCTGTTGGCTTCCCAGTCTGAACCAATACTTCTGTTCAGTGTTTGTGGTTGAGAAGCACTTACCAGTGCCAAAATTTGTGTAACACACAGGGGTTGCTGGTAGTAATATATCTGCAATGAGCTGAGGTGAGATCTTGGTGAGATTCCTCAGATCTTCTTTGCCAAGAGACCCTGTTTGCTGGATGTCTTAGCAGAGGGCAGGAGAAAACACTCATCATCGTTTTCAAAAATACAGTGAGAACAGACTTGCCTCCTCAGAGAATACTCCACATGAACTGGTAAAGGAAACTTGAAATAGAAAATAGTAAAAGAATTACCATCTGCAGAGTATCTGCAGCATGCTATATCAGGGCTGTGAGGAAATGTGGTGGGAGGTGTTGGGTTTGTGTGTAAGGAACGGGTGCTCCTTTGCCAGCGTCCCCAAGTTCTAAAACACAGATGCCATCAGACTGACTCCGATAAATGGAGTACTGTTTGTACACTGAACAGTTCCAGTTTTGCTAATAGGGCCCATAGTGGATTGTGCTTTGAATATGAAATATATTTGTAGTGCTAAATGAAGATTTGAATTTCATTTATGATTTTTTTTTTTACATCAGGACTTGCGTTTTAGGAAAAGCTGCAATGCTGTAATTAGAATGCTAAGAATGAGTGAGGAGACGAGCAGAGGAAACCACTGATTACATGTGAATATCAATAAACAGGATGGTTGAGACACATTTTTATATGTGGCATTCTAATAACTTGCGCTTAGGTTAGAAACTCAGCCTCAGTTGTCAGCCAGACTGCTGCCTGTGTCAGGAAAGAAGATAGTTAATTACAGCTTTTGTCACATGACTAGCAGGTCCTGATAATCAAGTTACTTTTGAAATTTTAATTCTTTTTCTTTTTTTGTACATTGATGTTTTAGTTACCTTGCTTTGTAGGTTGATTGGGCTGTATCTGATGACTCATTTTAGGAGTTTTTGGGCTTTAACATAGTAAATTCAACTGCAAAAAGTGTTGGGGAAAAAAACCCATACCGTTTTCTGCGTATGTTACTTCCTGTTCTCTATCTATGGCTTCCTGCAGTCATTGAATAACACTGCTAAGACTTATCAGGCCGAGGAAGGACCTAACCTGTTTTTTGTATCTACTATATTAATAATGTACCATGTGTTTTCTAGCAAATAACTGCTTAGGAGTGGGATGAAGGGACCTGGTTTTGGGTTTTTTTCCCATATTTAAATATAGGTAACAAATACTGAAATATTTATGGTATGGCTCTAGATGAGGAGAGAATAATTTTATTCACTGTCTCTGCTTTCCTTACAGGGTATAAAAATGGTAGCCAGAAGTGGTTCAGGGAAGAGAATTTTCTCATGTATTTTGTCTTTATAAGCCATTTTTTGGATTCAGCTTGGATCTCGTCCTATATGCAGTAGTTCACTGCTTTTTTTTTTTTCAGTTCAACTAACGGAGATGGAATTTTCATCTCAAGAATACAGAGATCGTGACTTGAATTTCTTCTGAATAGTGGAAAATGAAGAGACCAAACGGGTTATTTTTATAATCACTGAGGTGTTTTCACATATCTTGTGATTTCGGAGGGATTTTAGTGTACGCTGCCTTCTAACCCCAAGTCTTTGTGTAACCATGAAGTCTAAACCATGTTCTTTAAAAGAGAGATGCAGGAGATTGTCATGAAGTTGCTGGTAAAGGTGAGGCAGGGCAGGAGAGGAGAGAAGTGTCACAGGAATTGTAATGAAATACAGGAACTAGCAACACTGCAGAGTTCCTCTTATTTTTTCATTGTGATTCTTCCTGACACAAACTAAACCAGTTAGACCTTTTCTATTCTAAGATCATTCATGGAAAGAAAAAGAGGGTATAACCTCTTTTGCTCCTTATAAGGGATCTTTTTTCCAAAAGTTTCTTTTTATTGTGCAAGCAGGGTTTCAATGGCCTTTTTTTTCCCTTGGGAATTTCTGGTTTTGAAATCGAAAGTGTTGCTTGGGATGAGTTCCATTAGCATCAGAGGCTTCCTGCTCTCAGAACTGGCCTCTGTTTTATAGCTAATACCACCTATAAAACAGGCAAATAGAAAAGCCTTATACCAAAGCCTTAAGGGCTAACCTGGTTTTGTGCAGAAAGGAGAACAAAATTTCTCTTTGTACCACCTAGAAAGGACATCTTTTCTTATACTGTAGCTAATTTCAGTGGAATGTGGCAACAACAGCAATAGTTTAACTGGGAAGCAACTTTAACAGATCCTAGCTGATAGAGAACAATTCTCTTTTTCCTTTCCAGAGTTCAGCAATGTTGCTGTCTTGCAAGCATGCAAGAGAGTGTCAGAGAGTTTGCCAGAGTCTTGCGTTGGAATCCGACCTTTCCTGGAAAGTAAAACACCTTAAAACCACTGATCCTTCTTCTGTTAACACTCTTTCCTGCTCTTAGGTCCTGAAGTCAAGACTTGATTTTTGCAGTTGCGGTCAGTTTGGTAGGAGATTTTTGGTTCAAACTGATCCCAGAATTTCTTTTGTAAGCCTCAGCTTTTGTTAGATCCTAGCTGCAGCATTACTTCTGCTCCAGAAAAAGCATATTTAGCGTTCATTCTTAGTAAATGTTAATATATGCCATTTGGCCTTTCTACTGTGCTGCTTTGGTCATTTGGTGTTTCGTTGTAGCTGTTGGTCAGAATGCCTGTTGGTAAGTTACCCTGATTTGGAGTTTTGTCCTCTTCAGCAAGACTTTGCCATTAGAGCTAGTTTCATGTAGAAGAATAGGACTTCAGATTTCAACTTGAGTTCAAGCTTAGAGATATTAATTTACAAAAAAACCCAGATTGAATGAGGACTCTTGGCTTTGCAAAGTAGAGAGCAAGTGTGACGTACCTAACATTCAGAGGAAAAATATCTTGAGCTTGTTGCTGGAAAAGGGGCAAAAAAAATCCCAGCTATTGCTATCATATCCTGGACATCTTAATCCAACAGGCAGGGGTTTAGTAGGATACTGGTGAAAATACTGCAGAATAAAGAAGACAGAGAACAGAACAATACTGACAAACTTACTGCAATGTGTGTGAGAGGAGGACAGATGATATGCGCCAACCTTACTCTTCCCTGTGGGTGATACTTCTGGTCTCAAGGCAAACACTGCAACTGGTCAGAGTTTTTTCTTTTAAGATGAAAAGGACAAGGGAGAGGGAAGGAGGGAGAAGAAGAAGGGAAGAAAAAAAATCCTAATTGCAGTCATCCCGCTTGGCAAGCAGTTCTTAATTTCTCAGGAAGGCCAAAGAAGTTGCAGTGTATCCTTCTATCACCTTGGTTTTGGTTGCTGAGGCACATGTGAGAGCAGAACAATATGTCGCTTTTTTGGATTTTTTTATGTTCATTACTGTTCATTCTGAAGGAGTGAAACATGATTAAAGAGGAGTCTTTCTGGGTTTATGCAAACATTGACAGTACGTAATTTCCCTGGAAAGGAAAGAAGCACTTTTTCATACTTATCGCTAAAACTGTCTCAGTTTCTGGGATGACAGGTCAAATGCAACTCCTACGGTTGCAGTATGACTGCAGTTCATGATGTAGTCTATAGGATGCAAACCCAAATGAAGACTGGTGGAAAAAGATTTAAGCAGGGAATGGATTTTAATCTTTTTATTCCAAAGAACATGGCCAGTCACTAGCTGTTGTTCGCTCTGAAGTGCATGCAAATATTATGCACACATATAAACTTTATATCTACAAAACTTTAGTTTTCTGGATTTTCCAAATAGAGTATTATTAGCTTCTAGCTATTCTAGCTAGTCAGTGATATCTTTGTTATCACTGCCTAGCAGAGTATTCTAATTAACAACACTGAGCCCAAAAGTGCTTGTTTTTGTGGACATAAACAATAGCATGTAAGCATCAGAACTAAAACTTGCCTTTAAATAAATGCGTGTCGTGATGTAGTTCAGAAATAATTTCTGAGCAGGAAAAATCCGTTAGTGGTAAAATTACTGTATGGGCTCTTTTTTGGCTAATGCTTCGAAATGTTGTTTCCACCTTTATGCTAGTAATGTGGTAATGACTATAGGATTCTTATCTTTTGAGAAATCTACAACTGCTTGTTTAGTCTGAGCAAAGCATTTAGCCAGTTGCATATATTCAGTGAGGGCCACAGAAAGGACACAATTTCCTGTATATAACCACAGAGTGCAAATATTGTACCCTAAATAACACACCAGTTACTGTAAATGTCAGTAGAGGGAGTTTTTCTGACTTTGATTTAGTAAGAGCCTACAGCAAAGCCAGCTGTTACCACTTCTTAGCTGCTTCTCATTGTGAAGGGGGGAGCATCATTTCTACACACTTTCGTCTTTTCATTTAAAGAGGGAAACAATTTTTCAAGCACTACCCAACAGGTGCAGGTACATTAGCTGTGATGGACTCTTTCTTTGCTCCTTTTTTGTGTTTGTACTAAGTTTGCTAGTTCTTGGTAAGTTCTAGGTAAAAGCTGATGCCTGCCTTGGAAAACACATCATCAAAAACTAGGGGAATCAATTTCAAGTTAGCTGAGGAGCCCTTCAAGTGTGAGCTTAGCACAAAGACAAACAGTGTGCATTGCTATGTCTGTGTATAAATTGATTTAGTTATTTGTCACAAATTGGGATAGAATTAATAGAAATGGATGAAAGAGTGATAAACAGAACAAGCTAGCATGTTGGCAGCCAGTCATCTTTTGCAAATCAAGACAGCTCCCAACAGTTGCCATTTTCTGCAAAAGGCAACTTGTTCTGCCCTAGTATGTGGGTTTTTGAATAATGAGGGAGACTAGGCAATGAAATAAAAATTACTTTGCAGTTCTTCAGGCAATATTTTTCAGCTATAGCTTTTAAGGGTTTTTGCAAGGGCAAACAAAATGTGTATGCAAATGGTCTTTCACAAGTGAAAACCTGTATGCCCAAGTCAAGTTGCTTGACACCAAGTCAAGTGTGCATGTTGAACTGCAGGCCAGTGTACAATTTCGAAACTGCAGACATTGATGGAAGTTATCAGCATGTTCAGGTTGGCAGACAATACACTAGGAAGTCCAGTCTGTGGTGACAGGCAGTTGTATTTCCCTATGATCACGTATTTTGAGGCAAGCGCAGTTCTAGAAAGGAAGTTTTGACAGCAGCACTTGTTCCTGGGAAATATGTAAGTGCTGACACTAGTCTTGTGTGTATAATCTTTTGTACTGGTGTTAGACATGTTTCCACTTACTCTTTTTCTCCTAATACAGTAAGTACTCTTAAAATGAAATACTTGGAATGGGAAATGATGAGGGAGGGCAGAAAGAAGAAATAAGCTGGGTTTGCTTTGTTAGTTATATAACATGGGAAATCATCTTCTGACTGAAGCAAGTTCAGTATTTTCTCAACAAAGGTAGATATATTGAAGCATATGGAGGCTGATTTTGCTGTAGAATGTAATGGTGTGTATTTCTGCTTTTGTGGGAGTAGATACGTAGTTCTATTTTTAGCATTGTCACCTTCAGTGTCTTTGTTTTTTCATACTTTTTTTGGTTGCTGAAGCCTATGGCCTAGCATTTCAAGGCTAGCTTTTCTCTAAGTGATCTTAATTATTCTGAAGTGTAATTTTTCAGAGTAGACACCTGCATTACAGCAGAAACCATATTAAACAACCTCTTGAGAAAAAGGTGTGGAAAGTTGAAAGGAGATAATGAAACATTGAAAATAACATGTGCTTCACTTCTTCCACGGAAAATAATCAAAAAAGGGATTAGAATTAAATCTGCAGTTCTTTCCCTGATATTCCATGATCAAGCTACTTTGTGCACTTGAACTCCTTACATGCAGAGGCTGAAATGTGTCCAGCCCTTCAGATGAAGCAAAGATAAAGGATATTTTATTTTAGCACAAAAGATGATTTGCATTTTCACTCTTACTCTTCCACTTGTCTCTTTTTCTTCCCCATTTACAGCTTCTGCGATCCCAGATAATGGAAGGAGATCCTGTCTAAAGCTTAAGGTCTTTGTGCGGCCAGCAAGTAAGTTCTTCAGATTAAGCTTTTGAGGGTGGCTTTGTAGTGCTTGCTTTACTGTGTGGTCTAGTAAACAGCAATAAATCTTTTTTTTTACTGTTAAATCTTGTGTATCTGTTCCGTACAGCAACATTTGTGTTATGATTTTCATTATATTTTCTTACCGTTTTTCATAACGCTTTGTTTTAATTACATGGCAGTTGCTAACTTGTTGTTTCTTAAAGTGTTGTACAAAAGGAAGACTATACTGGCATTTGGACAAGTGCCACAGACTTTAATATATGAATATGTTAATTATATATAGTAAATAGAGAGAAAAAAGAGAGAGAAAAAAGGAAAGTGGGGAGTTTAAGGGTGTCTCACTAACATATTTGGCTGTTATCTCTATTTTTGTTATAGACAGCTGTATGAAAACTATAGGTGTTCATGATCGTGTTTTCGATGTTAACGACAAAGTAGAAAATTCATTAGAACCAGCAGGTTAGTATGCTTAGAGAATCTCTTTTAACAAATGCGTGTATCCCTCTGGTGCTTCAGTACTTTTTTTCCTCTTCTCTCTGCATGCTTTGCATGGTAAAACTGCTCTGCTTTTGCACATTTCTAGCAGTGCTAATATCTCTTATGGTGTATTTCCTGTATCCTTGTTTAATGCAGGGGAGGAAAAATGTTGCTTTTTTTGTGTTTTGGGTGATGTGGTGTAATACAAAATGGTGTGTGCCAGTGTAAAATTTTCACCAGTATCCTGAAGTTACTGGTCCATCTGAGCCAAACACCCAGCATGTTGGCAAAACAGTCTATTTACTAACTGGGCCCAGAGTTTTAGAAATAAAGTCAATGGGCACACTTCATTTTTTATGTGGTTTCAAAAGACTTTCAGAAGAGTAGAACCATGGCTTCTTTAATGGTGGTGCATGACACAGGCATGCACCTGACAGAGTTAGTGTTTAAGTAGGAAATTAGTTCTTTGAAATTATATACATCTGTATGTATATGTGGTTAGGCAAAGTATCGTTTTTACATACAAACACACATGCACACTGATGTATATAAATTCATATCCTGTTTTTATTGAAGCAAACTTTTGAGGGGCTTGTCTGTCTTGTTTTTGAAAAACACTGCTTGAAGAATAATGCTAGCTGTGATAAAGCCCCACATCTGCCCAGGGCAAAATTGCGTTAACCTCCACTATCAATCAAGCTGGTGTCTCTCTGTGTTGAAAGTGCATGTGTATTGTTCGTATGGCTCAGGTTTATGACAGATAGAAGCATGTTCAGTTCTAGGTGTGTGAGTAATCCCACCAACTACAATGGGATGGCTCATGACGTTAATATTAGGTGGGTACATGCATACCAGTTAGTACATACCCCGAAGAACAGATTACCAAGATTTTTTTTTTTTCCTCTTACGCTATTTGAAAGAGACTTCCCTTTGGTATGAAGCAACATGCCATTTTTTTTCTCTTTGTTATTTGCAGTTCCTGTAACTAAATGTCATTATTTATACAGAAATATAAATAAAGCTTTCACTAGTTATCCAGTTTGAATGATTTACCTATGGATACACAATAGAGTTTATTATTTTTCTTTAAGAGGATTTTCGGAACTCTCCTTAAAATTTTGATTTTGAGAATCAAAGATGTTCTCTAAGTAAATGCAAGGAGAGTGCATGTACACTAGATATGTTTGTACATTTATTAACAATATTCTTCTACAGAAGGCATTAAGATGATCTTCCCCTATCTCTAGGTAACCTATGAATCTAGAAACTGAATGCACTTTTTTATGTTTTGTGATTTGGTGAACATGGGCTGATTAATATATATTTCTTCTGTTACTGGTTTGCAAAAGAGATCATCCAAGTAACAAATGCCTGATTTTGGTGAACTCGCCGAGCATTTCTTTTCAGCAGTGCTGCTCACTTCCCATTGAATGGCTGTACTTAACTAGGACCATCACAAAAGCACGTCTTTAGAAGGCAGCAGGCAAACCAGGAAACCAAAATCATACAAAGTACATCCTGCAGTCTGAGATGAAATACTATTTATGTTACCAGGAGGAAATAATAGCTTTAATGAGAAGGTTTAGTACCAAAAAGTTCCCGCTCCCATCATCAGTGTATATTTGCATTGTTATTTGGACCAGTCACCATTAGACGATCAGTAATTCCCAGATCTGCCAACTGCTGTCACACTTTTCTGTTATTAGGCTGTTAGACTTGCTACTGCCTTGGTGGATCTTATTGCATGTGATCTGTGTCATGTACTAATTTACCTGCCTCTGGCGTGCATCTTCTGCTTCTGTGCTCTCCCCTAGCCTGCCACTGTCTTCTTCCACAGTAGACAGAAGAATTGGGAGGCAGAAGGGTCATGTTCAGCAGATTACTTACTGTCTGTCACCTTTCTTTTAAAAATCACCGTTTGTGTGGTTTGTGAACCCTTGTAATTTCACTGGTTTTCTTCAGGAATTCGTAGGAAACTGTGCTATAGAGAACACACTTGTTTCAGAAGCGGTGACAGTAATTGGCCCTATTCCTATCCTCCCCTTCTCGTCCTCCTTAATAATAAAACTAAAAAGTCCCTAAACAAAAATTGCAGCTGTGTGTATCTGGAAAAGTGGTACCTGAAGCATATGATGTAAAGCTATGTGATCTGGAAAATTCGTGGCTGTCAACATATTTTTTTCTAATTACTGCTGCCATTCCTAGTCTCTAGCAGTGACCTTCCAGCTTTTACTCAGGAATTTTGTCCTCTTCATCACTTGGCTTTAGTGTTTAAAATAAAGCAAAATATTTTCCCTGAGCATTAATGATTGTGCAGTGTTATAACTCTGCACCTCCAAGGAAAACCATATTTGTAAAGTGATTTTGAGAACTGCAGATGAATTGTGTGCTCTAATATACGAGTGCAGAGACCTTGGGACTGCCTTGACAGAAAACTCAGATGATTTCTTGAAAGAACCCCTTAATTTTACATTAAAATTAATTCTCCTGGAAGAACGGTTTTATAAAACTGGCATCATAGAAAATCTCTGTATTTTTCATCTAAGAGAAGTAATCTTTTTAGTTTAGGGCTTTTTCATTTATTTTTTTTAGCAGTAGCCAGTGTTACAGTCATGGCAATATCTGATAGTCAAAGAGAATGAGGATTTATTACTGCTCTACACTAGTTCTGCACTATTGTGTTTTAGTGCTGACTCACGGTTGTAATTAGGACAAAACTGTTGACATTCAGTGTTGCAGTTTCAGACCTATATGCAATTCTGTTGATGATACAAGAGATAGAAGGTAATGCACATCATTTCCCCGGTAGTTTTAGTTTATGAGCAGTGAGTAAATGTTTCCAAATTGGGAAGAGCTGACTCTAAATACATGAAAGGAGGTAAAGCTGACAGTTAGAACAGGGGTATTTTTTCCCCCTGACTTCTTAGAGTATGATTTAATTGGGAAGCTGCTCTTGTGAAGCGCTGTATTCTCATTGCAGTTATCACCAAAGTACAAAAGTGTAACTCGGAAGTGAAATGGGTAACAGCTTTTAGTAGACAGACACTAGAACTGGCAGTTTTCAGTAGCCAGCATTCACTGAAATTTTTAGATTCATTTGGAGTAACTCTGGAGGAAAAATATTAGGTCCTTGTTCAGGGCCAGAGTGCCTGGGAGGGTGTCTCTGCTGTACATGGTGAGGAGCTGTAACCAAATTCTTTCCCACTAACATCAACGGGACTTTCGCCTGATGATATTCCTTGCTTACAAATACGAGTGTATTTACAGATGATCAGTGCTTGCTTTTCATACTTTTGCCTTGAGCGGCACTGAAGACCTGTTGATAAGCCTGACATGATTGTGACATCAATTAATGCTGGGAAAAAAATGTGCTAGATTACTAATCCAGTTTACAGTGCATCTTGCTGTGTAACAGAACTGGAGCTGAAGAGCCTGTTAACCCAAATTATGCTAAGTGCTCTACCTGCTTTTGTGCTAGATGTCAAGGGTGTGAAGGGGAGGGAGCTTGTTTTTAGCTAATGCTAAGTAACGAGAAAGACTCCTGGCCAAAACAGCGTGGTGATCCCAGTGTCCTGACTTCCACTTCCTTTAGTAACTTTAATTGGAATTGCACAGCTCTTACCCAGTGTAATCCTGGAAGTGCAATTTGTTGAGGTGGGAGCTATGAGACAGATACATCATAGGTATGATGACACCTCTCATAAATTGGGGGAGCTTATCACACTAAGTAGTGAGATACTGTTAATTTTCCTGGAAACTTGGGCACTCTAAAATGAGTTACGAATGCATTTTGAGGCCACTTCACACTTCCTAAAATGGTTGAGTTTATTTCATTATTTTAGTACTAACAAAAATTCAAACTCAAAGATGGCTTTTTATAGCAATCCTCAGACAGATTACTTTTAAATAGCCGAATTAGATAGCTGTGGATATGGAAGGCTTTGCAGAGAAAAACTGAATTTGAAGTAGACTTTACTTGCCTTTTTTTGTATGTGTGTGATACAGGCTGTGGCTTTAAGGCTGATCTCAGGTTTACAAAAACTAAGCAGAGCTTAATTTGGTATCATGTTTAGTACTTTCTACTGTGTTCTCTTCTGCCACTAATGTATAAGCATGTTTTCCCAACTCAGCTGTTTTTTTTTTTCTTTAGTTAAAATAGCATATATGTAAACCTATATTTTGTGTACCATAAAAGGTAGTTTGTTACCTATGAGGTTTTCCGGATTGAGTATGTATTCTATCAAATAGGAGATTGTCATGAGTTAGTCTTTAAAATTCCGTTTCAAGAAAGGCAGAGTGGTGCTATATCCCCTGCATATCCCCGAATGCAGTATACTTAAGTGGAAATTTAATGCATGGAAGTGGAATATCTGCTTGGGCTTACAAGCTGTCATTTCGAATTCAGGAGCCAAAATCTGTAACTCAGTAAGGAGATTAACTGCAAAATTAATTCTGAGCACATGCAACTCTCTTCAAGCCCTTTTGAAAATCAGGTGTTTTTATTTAGCTGCCTCACTATTGACTTTGCTATCTAATGAGCCATCCAAAGCTACAGCTACAGTGTTTTATTAGAGGAGGAATCTTTCATTCTTCAGTCTGCTGAAATCAGACTTACTTTCTGCTCCTCTGGTCTTCAGTGGGAGTTTTGCCAGTAAGAAACGCAGGACTTGGCCCCAAGTTGGTTACATAATGAGGTATTACACGCTTGTGAAAGTCAATGACAGCACAAGGTTCATTGCCCTATTTCATAAAGGCGCTGAAATCTACTTACAGTTGTCGGCTCAGTGAGAGTTTATTAAGGATGCAAAATCTCATTGGAATGTATGCTTTCTGTTTGAACAGATGATACCGTACATGAGTCAGCCGAGCCATCCCGTGGTGAGAACGCGGCACAGACACCAAGGATACCCAGCCGGCTTTTGGCAACTCTATTGTTCCTCCTGGCAATGCTTTTGATATTATAGCACAGTATGCTCCAGCAACCTGTCGCAGAAAATATCAGGGTCTTGGAACATCAAAGATCCACCTAACTGCTCATCCCGGGAAAGGGACTTTATTTGTTTTTGCAGATGTCAAATTGTTATTTTTCCCGTTTCCCTTTTCTTCTCCCTCTTAGCCTGAACTCAGCAAAAATTTGAAGGGGATAATTAGCTTCTAGAACCAATCCCTACCTACCCTGTGACTTTCTTAACCCCTCCATATAAATAAAAGGACTCCAAATGAAAATGCCAAACTATAATAGTGACACTAGTGATTCTTATTTTCCTCTGCATTCTCCTTTAATAAGTCACCACTGTTAGCTCACTGTGTCATCCGTATGTGGACAAGGAAGAATAGTGGCAGATGCAGTCAGTGAAGGATAAAGAAAGTGAGTGAAAGCCTGGGAGAGCTTTTCTCTCCGATACAATGTTTATGCCTTCTCATTCAGCACTGTAAGATGATCATGCAAGGCATCGTGTCGCCGTGTCAGGACTGGAGGGGAAATATTAAGAATAGATATAATATAACACCATATCCTCCGGGAGTTTCTAAATGAACAGGCTTCTAAAAGACAATGTCTCTTATAGGACTGTCTTGAAACATCTTTGACAGTAAAATTTGTACTCACAAGTAGAAACGCTGGAAAAAGTATTTAGGAATGTTAGCACACAGCAGGCAAGGTCAGATTTAAGAAATTTCACTGGGGGTGTGAGTGCCTCTGTTATTTCGTTTTAAGGGGATAATGCACACCGGATTATTTTATTTTAAAACAAATCACCGTGGTGCTACAATTTTTTTCTTGAAATGCAGAGGCGCTGTTGAGAATAAAGTGACCTTCCCCAGCGCTGACTTAGTAGCTGATAGCCTTGGATGCTGCTCTGGGTGTTAAGACATGCTAAGAGAGGACATCAGTGGCCAGAGGAAACGTGTTTGGGACACAGGATCTCCAGTGGGCTCTTGATTTGTCTCTCCTGCAAGTTCCTCAATCATGGGAATAAATCACATGTAGAAGAAGCCAGGACAGTCTAGTAGCATGGGGGGGTGGGGGGGNGAGTGGAGGGGGCAGAGAAAAGAAGTGTGGAATATGAATTCAAGNGTTGATTTTTTATCTTTTCCCCTTCCAGCACAGTTTGAAGAGTAGAGGAAACGTGTTTATCAGCCAGAGATAAACTAGATGGGCTCCCAAAGACTTAACAAAATATTTTTTTAAAAATCCACTAGAATAGAAAATACATTATTTAGATATACTTTATGCTGAGAGTGAGTATATATGCTTGTCCTATTTAAACATGTGAGAGAAGTGGTAACCCTTGATGCAATTAGGAAATGGGACTGTCTTGTTTGATGGAATTAGGAGTGACCCTGTTCAAGGAATCTGAGCCTTGGCTAACTAAGAAGTCATTTGCCAGGAAGTGCAAGCCTTGGGGTGTTTTTTGGCTGGGCTGCCATGAAATTTAAACTGCTGAGCACAGTCAGAGAAATACCAGACCAAGACAGAAACAGAGTTTTTCTAACAAAAACTGCGATAATTAAGTTAAATGTGAAACAAAAGATGGAGCGCATTCAAACAAAAGCGTTTTCTATGTTAATTCTGAGGAAAGCGTCTGCCATAACAAAACTGAGTGAAACAGTGATACTGATGGACAGCATTTTGTGGGCTTTTTTTAAAGGAAGAAAAGCTTTACAGAAGTTAAAGCAGCCCACTGTTCAAAAAAGGAGGAAAGGGGGAAAATAAATTTAAGATGTAAAGGGAGATTTTATGCATACTAAACTATGATCTGGGCTTGCCTGATATCATACAACACGGTCATTAATGCAGGGCCTGTGCTTTTCAGGAGGAAGGTAGGATATTTCCTGTAGTGTGAAGTGTACAAAATAAAGATACGCAGTCTAAGCAGTGAAGAGAAGTTGTCATCTCATTACATGCTGTCTGGTACTTTTCTCTCTTTAATGTGGGTGTGCTTGGTACACACACTGATACTTCCTGTAGGTAGGAATTAAAAAGCTTCGGGTGAGGTGAGCTTAATCAAAATGCACCTTATCAAATGGATTATTAATCAGAGTACGGATAATATTGCATGATAGGTAACTGTATTAAAATGATTCATAGCAATTGCAAGCAGTCATGCCACTAGCGCCAATTTCAGGTAGAAATGGTGACTTCATTTTTCATCCTTTGTCTCTGAATGATGTCAGAGTTCAAGATGTATGTTTATCCACAGGAAAGGATTTTCACTAGCGTTACTCCTGGTGAAATTCAACCCTTCACTTTATTTACAGAGCCATGCTGGGTAGATGAGGAAGAACACGAGTGATGCAGCTGCCCAGGGTAGGAGCGTACCGAACGCTGTCAGTTTGATACTTGATGGCATCAGGCAATCCCAGCCATACCAAGCACATGAGTGCTGACGGGCTTTATGTTGTATTGCAAATCTCTGGATGCTTGAAATGCAGATGTTGATGCAAATTAAGGAAATTTCTGCTCCCTTCCCCTTTCTCTGCTCCATCTCAAGTCTGAGGGACTGATTCTCCCTCAGCCTACTGGCTGGCTTGCCCCCATGACCTGCACTCCTGGCTGCCAAGGGCATTGCAACCTGAAGCAGGGAAAATAGGGATCAGTCAGTTTAGTGGATACTGTGTATCCTTTAATAGACAAGGTAACATTTCGTGTTAGTTTAGGATATTGTTTTGTACTGTACTTACTTGGATGGCGAAGGAAAGACAAGTAAAACTTAAAGCTATGTTCTTTAAATTCTGTATTATTAGCAACCTCTGTTGTATATAGTGTTTGATAATAAAGTATTAATTTGATTCTTATGTCTTTTGTAAGTGAGAACAATAGACTTTCAGGATATTAAAATCACACGTTGATTACAAGACAGAGCTTTGAAGCATCAAGTGTGATCATGGCTGAGAACTGAGAGACAAGTGGCCATGACACTGCAGCATACAGGACTCATCTTTGAAAATTGTTCATCTGTTGCAAGACTTCACAATGTCAAGACCTGGAACAACATGACTTTTGATGATCAATGTTTTGTCCTCAGTGTTTAAAGGTCTGATGTTGGAGCCCTGTGGTTTCTGTGTTAGTTTTTGTTCTTTTGTTATCATGTTTGTTTCTAAAAAGACTTTGGGGATATAACAACTCTTCTGTTATTTTGTTTGTTTGTTTCTTTTTTCTTTAATATTTTTTCCTCCTGTTTTTCTTCTGGTTTTGTTTCCATGAATAGTTTTTTCCAGAAAGGATCTTGCCAGTGTCACATGCGATAGATGTATGTACGTGGTTCCAAAAGAACTAGAAACAAATTTGGGAGGTACTGAGAGTAGATGAGTAGTTCGTTTCCTTTCCTGTATAATTGTGGAAGGAAAATGGTTGTATTTGTACCTGTTGATTCCCACCCCTAACCCTCAAAACCAACTTAATCAGTCACTTTCATAGGCTTAGAGCGTTAACTCTTCCCCTCCTTTCATTACACTTGGATTTTGTAATCACCAGTTTTAATGTACAACCCCCCACGCTTCTCTTCCCTCTTCCTGCCCTTCCTCCTCTCCCACCCTCCTCCTTTTTTAATTTGGAGCTGTGAATGGGCAGATCTGTTTCTGGTCTGGCATCACTGAGTTTTTCCCATGCATTTGCCCTCGAGCTTCTCGGATGTGAGACAAATCTCCCTACAATAGGCTTGCTGCCATTGTCTGTACAGTTTAATAGATGCTGGCATGTTGGAGGTTACCCATGAGTCTGCGAAATCCGCTTTCCATGCTTACTCTTGACACCCCATTGAAGACACTCATTGTGTATGCATCTGGGTATGAAAGTCCAGCTCAGTGTGGTCCTGTGCTTGTACTGCCCTGCTTTGCAGTTTCTTTGCACTTATTCATTGAGTGCTGTTTTTGAAATGCTTACATTATATGAACTTAAAAGAAAATGTTAAAAAAACAAAACACCCAAAATCCCTGCCCCGTAAGATCTGTATTTGTATATACACGTGTCCGTACAATTATACTTAAATAAAATTAAAGATTTTCATCATTTTAATTGGTTCTCTTAGGCTACACTTTTGTTCAATGGATTATGTCTTTGTATTGGGGGTTTTGGGGGTTATTCGTACCTGCCTGACATATTTGTGGACAATGGAAAGCAATGAAGAGTATGATTTTGAAAGTGAGGAATGCAGTGGGCACAATGACTGACTATCTAGCGCTGTAACTGCCGACATTCTGGCTGATCTGAAGCCTGGCTGCTCTGCTCTTCACCTTTTTACTGTAAGGTGTTCATAGCTCTTCCAAATACTGAGGAGAGTAGGGAGCTCTGTCAGCCAAGTGCTGGAGCATTACATGGTTTCCATCATCATTCCTGCCCTGCTCTGGGCCTTCCGAGCAGTCTTCCTTACTCCCTTGGGTAACAGGTGGCTGTATGGTGTAATTCCTACTTTGGGAGGAATAGAGCCAGCCCCATGAGCTGTGCAAACCAGGCAGTTGTGCCATGGTACCCCTCTGCCCAGGATGCCCATCAGACTGACAGAGATGGGATTGGAAGTGGCTTTGAAATCTCAGCCATGTTTTTCTTTGCAAAGGGGCAGAAAAGGGCCGAGAGCAGTGGGAGCCTCACGGATGGGTGCGTTTGAGCAAGGTTGCCTCCTGAAGGGAACAGGGACAATAGGGAAGCAAGCAGCTGGCTGTTTCTCCTCCTTCCATCCACCCTTGCCCCCAGAGCAGGGTGTAGTGCCTCTAAAAATGCACAGGACTCAATTGGGGTTGACTTGTATTTAGGTCTGAAATGGTTGTCTTTGGCAGTGCCTGTTCACTAATCATATGATAGGTTTAACATGAGAATTGAGGTCATAGAAGGTGGGGGGCGCATACCGAAACCTATAATACATGCATCATGCATTCAAAACTCAGCTGTAATTACACCATGTTAGCATTAAACTCACCGAAAGCTTTTTATTACCTTTAATTAGTTGACAGGGCAGCAAGTACTAATTATAACTTACTCTAACCTTCCTTACAAATGAGAAGTGACAGCTTGGTGAGAGAAGTGTGCGTGAGTATTTGATACAAAGAATTGATGCACCAGATTTTTTTCCTCTGGAGCTGTGATGTTACAACCAGGGCAGGGTTATAAGTGACACATTCAGTATGTCTTAACATAATAGCCATGTCCAAAAAGTATCCTGCAGCCTGACACGCTTAATAGCCTTTGCTCAGAAGACACTCTCCTTTTGCTGAGAATGGTATTTGATTTCATTTTTCTGCATTAGCATGCACAATAGGCTTTGTTCTCCCTCATCTTTCCTTCTGCAGAATAATTCTGCTCACAGAGTACCTCTGAGGGCGTTCTTAGGAATATTCAGGCATGCATCATACTACTATGATATGGTTGTGTGCCAGAGTGGGTTTATTCACTGGAAAGTGCCTCCTTCCTTACAACTCTTGTTAGCATTTGCCCTTACTAGGAAGTTTAGTTTAAAACGCGATTTAACTTTGTATTACAGGTGTATGCTGAAGAGCCCAGATCAAGACTCAGTCTTCACTGTAAATGCCTCAGTACAGACAGCTCTGGTAGGAGATGGCTGTTTATGATGGTTTGCTCTCAGCACCATTTCAATTTGCTGCTACAAATCAATCCAAGCTGAAGTATCACCAGTTTACATTCTTTGTTAAAATTTTCTTGTAGCCCGCATAGAAGCTTTTAAAACAAAGTATTTGTTAGGTGAAAAAATATCTTTTGAAGAAAAATCAAGATGGAAGTGATACTGCAAAAATGTTGAAGAGCCCAGCAGGTTTTTTGCTGGTTCCCTCCCCCCAGATAAATCTGTTAGTTGGCTGATACTGTCAGTCGTATTTGATTTGGAAGACTTCAAAACACAATAGAACTCTTGCAGCCACCAGCACATCTTGAAACATTTATTTTTTCTATGATGGTTCTTCAGGCAAGTTCTCATGTCATTTGGTTGCACAAGGAGCAATCTATTTACAAGAAATTGCAGGGTGGCAAGCTAGATGTCTGCTTGTAGGGAAAGAAGAATTTTCTGTTTTGCCTAGAACTTTATGAAAGCATACAATGCATTCAAGATCAGGGTTATAGAATGATTTCTAGATGCTTATTCACCTTATATCTCTGAAATAAAGGAAGGAAGGTACCTATTTCTGTATATACAATCATAAGTGTATGTTTACATACATATATGTGCTGCCATTCAGCGAGACCTGGACAGGCTGGAAAGTTGGCCAGAGAGGAACCTGATGAGGTTCAACAAAGGCAAATGCAGGGTCCTGCACATGGGGAGGAACAACCCCATGCATCAGTACAGGCTTGGGG
>Ga0065711_1027480_pt1 | contig 48975 bp, 28 predicted proteins | sample Hoacrofraction12_FD_59098 | JGI IMG/M metagenome (GOLD analysis project Ga0065711, IMG submission 59098) | Hoatzin crop microbial communities from Cojedes, Venezuela - Epithelial fraction 12 v2 (version 2) | ecosystem: Host-associated > Birds > Digestive system > Esophagus > Crop | place... | reverse complement strand
GTAATGGTTTTAAACTAAAACAGGGTAGGTTTAGGCTAGATATAAGGAAGAAATTCTTTACAATGAGGGTTGTGAAACACTGGAACGGGTTGCCCAGAGAGATAGTGGAGGCCCCATCCCTGGAAACATTCAAGACCGGGTTGGACAGGGCTCTGAGCAACCTGATCTAGTTAGCGGTGTCCCTGCTTGCTGCGAGGGGGCTGGACTAGATGACCTCTAGGGGTCCCTTCCGACCCAAAACTTTCTATGATTCTATGATTCTATATATTGGTTGCTAACTAGAGTAGATCATTTTGCTTTAGGACATCGAGGTGTTCTTGATTAACTCTCAACTTGTGATTCAGTGATGAACCCTTATCCCTGTACTGGATAGATGCTACCTACAAAGTTCCTAATTGCTACATGAGTTTACCTGAGTGGCAGCACTTTGCCCTTTCCTCTGCTAAAGAACATCATGCATTTTTCATATCATATATCATCAATTTTTCAAGATCATTTTGAGTCCCAAATTCCCTCTCCTGTATGTGATCAATCTCTTTCAAATAATGTAATTCATGAGATGAACAAGGATATTTCATCATTCTGTTTTTTAATAAAAATACCAAAAAAAATCAAAATCTGATTCTGCTTGATAACATTTCATTTTTAATAGCAAACTACTGATAATCATTCAGATTTCCGATGACTTTACAGGGCATTATTTTCAGCTAGACCATGCTTCCTCATTTGCACATAAGAATGTCATGTGTCAAAAGCCTTACTAGCATGGAAAAATGACATTTACTACTTCTTCTCTATCCACAAGTCTTATTGTCATGTCAGAGAAGGAAATTAAATTGGTCTGACAGCACTTTTTTCTTGACAAACCCATTTTAGCTGCTTTGTACCTCTGAAAAGACAGTTTTTCCACCCTATCATTCAGCGTTCAGTTGCTTAATTGATGATGTCATGAGATGCCAGTTGTTTTATAATTACCACAGAGCTTCTGGGACAGAAAAGATTTGGTATTTTTAAAAGTAAAATAAGATTTTTTTGCCCCTAGGCTTTTTAGTAGTTAGCAAAAGAATACATAAGCAAACTTTCTGCTCATACTTGTTAGCGTTTTATTTGACTACTGTCGGCAGTACACAGATGGTTGAACTTTAAAACAGTATATTTGGACTTTTTTACTATTTTATTTTTTTTACACTTAACATCTAACATTATCGATAAACACAAAATAATCAATATGTAATTATAGGATAGTCTGATATGAACAATCTGAGTAAAAATTTTTATTCCCATGAATTTGAGTTTTAGGGCAAAGCCATACATTTTCTGTAGGTGTTGTAATTTCACTTAATTCCCAAGATTGGAAATAACAATTCGTAAAAACCAAAATAAAACTCAAAAAAGAAATTATAAAGGGTTGCCCATTCTAATGTGATAATCAATCATTATCTACTTTTCAGATGTTTTATTTCTTTTTAAATGCTGTTTCAAAAGCTGACCTTTTTATTGATAACTGTTCTTTACTTATAAAATAAAAATGATTGGTGTTTCTTTATAAAATGAAAGTTAAAAGTATTTTGTCTTTTATTCACACTGCACTGAATATCTGTATGTTACTATAGCCGCCTTCTTATGGGAGTGTGTTGCAGTTTAACTCTGACCAGCTATTAAGCCTCACACAGCCACTTGCTCCCTCCCTCCCCCCCAGTAGGATAGGGGAGAGAGTCAGAAGTGTAAAAGTGTGAAAACTCAGGGGTGGATGTAATGACAGTTTAACAGGCAAAGCAAAAGCCATGCATGCAAGCAAAGCAAAATAAGGAATTCATTCACTAATTCCCATCTGTGAGCAGCTGTTCGTCTATCACTTCGAAATCAGGGCACAATCACGTGTACTGGTTACTTGGGAAGACAAATGACATTCCTGTGATCTTCCCCTCTTGCTCCTCCTTACTCCAGCTTGTTACTCCTGAGCATGATGTCATATGGTATGGGATATTCCTTTGGCCAGTTTGAGTCAGTTGTCCCAGCTGTGTCCCATCCCAACTTCTTGTGTACCCCCAGCCTATTCATTGGCAGGGCGGTGTCAGAAGCAGAAAAGGTCTTGACTCTCTGTGAGCGCTGCTCAACAATAACAGAAACATCCCTGTATTATCAACACCATTGTCAGCACAAATCCAAAACATAGCCTCATACTAGTTACTTTGAAGAAAATTAACTCTATCTCAGCCAAAACCAGTACAGAGGGTCACCATACCACACACTATGTAACGACAAAACTCACTCTGAGAAAACTCAGTACCTGAAAGAAAAACAAGTCCATGATATTCAATAATTAGAGGGGAGAAAAATACCCTGAGAACAAGGCATCTGATGTTAATTTTATTTGTAGTTTACAACAAGTCATACTGAGATGTAGAAGAAATTCAGGAATGTAGTACAAAATGAAATTATGTGCTTAAGGATTTTTCTCTTGCCATATGTTGAACATTTGTGCTAGTAAACTTAAACAAAATTTACCTGTGTATTCCAGGAATATGAGAATATTTCCCTTGAACAGATGGCTTGGTCATTTGTAGGAAAGTTTCGATAAAGCAATCAGGTGGACTCTGTTTATCAATGTGAACCAGTTGATCAAGAGGGAGTCGGAAAATCTCAGATGTACTTTTATTGTGCCTATTAGCTGTCTAACATTTGGCAAGGGACATTTTTTTGTCTTCCTTTCTTCACACTGCCTTCAAACATAAGAAGGGAACACAAAAACCATCCAAAGATCCATGTGGTATCGTGTTCTCCTACTGAGAGTGGTCAAAAGCATATGCCCAGAGAAGAGTACAAAAACAGGGCAAGCATACTGTGACACTTCCCCAAACACTTCTTTAACAGCCAGTAACTTATGGCTCAAATGCTACTCTTACTTCTTTCCGCCCAAAAATATCACAAAGCATGGTTTTTACTTCATAGTCCCTTTCAGAAATCCTGATGAAGTCAAAAGAACAGCCTTAGTTTTTGTGTTTGTATATCCTTCTTGTCCTTACCCTTATGTGAACAACATATAATTTCATTGATCAGTTTCACAAATACTTTCTAACTCTACTTATTCGCATGCTGTAATCTTGTCTGTTATCACTGTCCAGGATGGGCATTGGAGTTACAGATTTATCTTCTCTCCCACTCTGAATACTACCTGCAGAAAGGGTCTATTACAGAATTTCTAGCCACTGATGGAACTGCAAATTTGTAATGTTGGGCTGGCAATAAATTGTAGTGAACCACATTTTTTACAGATCACGGCTTGCTTCATTAGAAGTTGGACTAGTGCTCACACGGTGCCTGTTATCTCTGTTGTAAATAAAATCTCAATTTTTAGATAAGATTGTAGTGTTAATCATTCCAGTCGGGCAAGTTGTATTCTTTAGCTTTTTTTTTCTCTACCAAATGTGTTTTGAGCTATTCGACTCTTCAGGTATAACCAAATAGATATACAAAAAGTTAGAAAGTTAAGATAAATGTCATTGCATATTGTGAAAGTACATTTGAGAATATTTTGACAACCAAAAGTTTGGGCCAAATAAGACATCAAATTTCTGTCACCATTATTAAATTTATTTAAGTATGATAGGACATTGGCTGCTCAGAATTTTTTTACAATCATTTTCTTTTTTCCTTGTAAATTCTGAGGTCCCTTAATGTAGCAAAATGCTTCAGTGGAGTCAGTTCCCAGCTGATGATCTTCCGAGAAGAAAGAAATTGAGAGTGTGAAAAATCTTCTATAGTTTCACAAAAATTTATAATGTAGAATTTTGTTTTTCAAAACACCTTTGTTGGCTTTTTTATGGAAAATTTATGTTTACCTCCAATGACACACGCGTAGAAAAAGATTTTTTTTATTAAAACATAAAAAATGACTGCACAGTTTTTGTAACAACAGCAAATTACAGCATGCATTTTGAATTTCTGTACATTTGGGGAGCAACATGAGAAAAGCAAGGAGTTGGTATTGACTAAGAGCAATCATTTCTAGTAGGAGAATCAGTTAATATATAACATTTCAAAAGTCAGCTTTAAGATATAGTGACTAGAAGATTAGGAGAGAATATAATTACAGTATAAATGCTCAACTTTGATTTCCATCTAAGACACTAAAAAAGCCTTTAGAATTAATTTCTTGTTAATTACATTCTTTTCCTTTTATAATCCAATTTGATGGCAGCTTTAGGCCTTTTGGACATGGATAAAAGACATCTGAGTGTGAGGTAAATGCCAATGAAATCAATCTTCTATCTTTCCTATTAAGGCTGTCTGACATTGGCAGTTTGTAGGCCTAGTATTCAGTCAATAAAATAATAAAGACCCAACAGCTATAGACAGTGTTGTAAACACAAACATTCACTGGAGCAATTGGATACAAATTAAGGGTGGTAGAATATGTGGAAATCAAATATTAACCATCCAAACAAAAATTTAATTAATTAATTTTCTGCACACAGTCCCTTTCTTCTAAATAAAAGACACTGGGAATGGTCAACTGGCATTGATGAATAAACAGATTATAAAATTTATGTGTTACTTGAGTAGTTTGGGTTTATAGGAAGTAGAGTCCTTTACATTTATGAGCTGCTTGGGCAGAGCTGGAAAATGATATAAGATTGATTATTTTCATGAGAAAATGAGTGCTGAAACTGAGCTTCTCTTCTTCTTCTCCTCTTTATAGTGATGCACTTCCCTTAACTATTACTGTTCCAAAATGAAACTCAGATTTCTGAGCTTCTGTCCAGCTCCAAGCACAAAACAGGCAATGACTCATAAGAAAATGTGACATGAGGTCAGCAACACCCAGGGTCTGAAGACGAAAATGCTCGTAGCATAGAGGAGGTGTGTACAACAGTCAGCCTTGGGAATGTGTGCCTTACTTTAAAAGAAGTCTTATCAAGTAGTTTGAATATTAGTAGCAAATGCAATCTAGACCTTTCTGAAACCTAGGCTAGTCTGCATTTTGATTTGTACTTAATCCTTTGACATATAGAGAAGGTGGAAGCCATGAGGAAGTATATAGGAGGTGGAAGCATGGACAGGTAACCTGGGATGAATACAGAGATAGTGTCTGAGCATGCAGACGGGAGACTAGGAAAATGTTGGGGTCGATGTAATTTGAGAGTTAGCATGACTAGGCCGCTTAAGTGAAACAGTTAACGTAGCTGGACAGGCCGCTGGAAAGGACAACTAAGAATAACAACTGAGAAAGTTCTGATAGTGCACATGATGTGGGTTAGCAAAAACAAGATGTGTTCACGTACATGGAGGCAGTCTGTTGCTATTAGTGTTAGTGCATAGTTACCAATCATAAGGGAACAGCGCGTGATTTATGTCTGCAGCCTATCCGAATAAGCGTGATCGCATGTGCAGATATGAAAAATGTATATAACCATGCAAGCAGACCAATAAATGGAATCGACTGTGTATTGTATCAATGTGTGAGAGTCATTCCTCTCCCTGCATGGATGTTGAAACTCGGCAGGAAAGACAAAGCCCAACCAGAATTGAATCTGGCAAGGGATGTCAAAGACAACAAGAATGGCTTATGTAGGTGACAAAAGGAAGGCTAGGGAAAATGTGGCCCCACAGCTGGATAAGGCAGGGGACCTGGTTACACATAATATGGTAAAGGCTGAAGTACTGAATGTTTTTCTAACCAGTTTTTAAATCAGTCTTTACTAGCAAGACCATCCTTCAGGAATCCCAGGCTTCAGAGACCAGAGATCAAGTCTGGAGCAAGGAAGAGATATCCTTGGTTGAAGACAATGAGGTCAGGTAATACTTAAGCCAAATGAACGTACAGAATTTCAAGAGGCCCAATGGGACGAGTGCTGAGGGAGCTGATTGATGTCATTTTGAGGCCATTCTTAATAATCTTTGAATAATCATGACAATTGGAAGAGGTATTAGAAGAGCAGAGGAAAGCAAATGTCACTTGTATCTGCAAAAAGGGTGGAAAGGAGGGCTTGGGGAACTACAGGCCATTCAACTTAATTTCCATACTTGGGATGGTGGTGGAGCAACTAATCCTGGGAACCATTTTCAGGCATGGGAAAGACAAGAAGTCCATCAGGAGTAGCTGGCATGGATTCATTAGGGGGAAGCCGTGTTTGACCAACCTGATAAACTTCTATGATGAAATTACTGGCTTGGTAGACGAGGAGAGAGCTGTGAATATTGTTTACCTTGACTTTGGTAAGACTTTTACATTGTGTCCCTTCACATCCTCACAGATCAGCTGGTGCAGTATGGGATGGATGAGCAGACAGTGAGGTGGATTGTAAACGGGTTGAATGGCCAGGCCCAGAGGGTGGTGATCAGTGGCATGAAGTCTAGTTGGAGGTCAGTAACCAATGGTGTAACCCAGAGGTCAATACGAGGTCTGATCCTGTTTAACACACTCATTAACAATCTGGGTGATGGGGCAGAGTTTACCCTTAGCAACTTTGCTTATGACACAAAAGTGTGAGGAGTGATTGATACACCAGAAAGCCATGCTGCCACCCAGAGGGACTTTGTCAGGCTGGAGAAATAGGCTGAGAGGAGCCTCATAAACTTCAGCAAAGGGAATTACAAAGCCCTGTGGCTGGGGAGGAACAACTCCATGCATAAATACATCCAGTAGGCCACTCAGCCAGAAAGCAGCTTGGCAGAGATCCCTTGGGGTTGCTAGTGGACACCAGGTTGAACATGAGCCAGCAATGTGCCCTGGAGGTAAAAGTGGCTAATCATATCCTGAGCTGCATTAGGAGGAGTGTTGCTATCAGGTCAAGGAAGGTGATGCTTCCCCTCAGCACTGGTGAGACTACACCTGGAGTACTGTGTCTATTTATAGGCTCCCCAGTACAGGAGATATACGAAGCCTCTGGAGAGAGTCCAGTGAAGCGCCACGAAGATGACTAAGGGACTGGAGCATCCCTCCTATAAAGAAAAGCTGAGAGTGCTGCGAGACCTCAGGAGAGGTTCTTATCAATGTGTTTAAATACCTGAATAGATGGTTTAAAAGTAGCTAGGCTTTTTTCACTGGTGTCTAGTGACAGGATGGGAGGCAATGGGCACAGATCAAAAGGGAGGTTCCACCTTAACATAAGGAAACTTTTTTTTTTAGTGTGAGGGTGACTAAGCACTGGAGCAGGTTGCTTCAGGGAGGTTGTGGAATATCCATGGAGATATTCAAAGGCTGTGTAGACATAGTCCTGGGCAACCTACCCTAGGTGACACTTCTAAAGCAGGAGGGTTGGATCAGATCACCTCCAGATGTCACTTCCAGCTTCAACCTTTCTGTGATTCTGTTACTGACATGCATATAATCACAGAGTAAAAGAAAACAGTTCCTCACTTGAGTATTATGGATTATGCAGGATAAAAGACTCACATTTCTAATGAAGTTTTCAAATGTCTGCAGAGAAAAATACAAAATTTACCTCCCTGTACTACAGAAATGAAAGCATTTAAAATCATATAGTGTGGTATCAGATGAACACTGCTGTGCTTGCTGAATTAATACTGAATTTTGTGTTATCCTGGACTCATGGGTGGTGACACTTTTTTTATGAATTTATGACTACCTGAGTTTTCCCCATACTAAGCAAGACAAACTATGTTTTATTAATGGGCTAAACACTGAGTTCCAAATCCTTGATTTGCAGGGTTCAGGTAATCTCATCTGAGCACAGACAGAAGCCTGATTTGATAAAAGCAATAAGAAATTATACTGAGGCCTTTTGTGGGAAAATTGTCAAGGTCATATCTTCAAACCTTGAGAAAACAACTCTCTATCTTGTAGTTTGATAGCAATTGCATGAATCTCAGAGGTCTAGTTATTTGCCAAACACCACATTATATGGGAAATGAGAAAATAATTTCATTATTTTTATTTTTAAAATTATTTTCATTTAGAAGTCACTCATAGTATCTCATCTTAGGATAAAGAATTCTTTCCACTGTGAAGAATCTTGTCAACTGTGGAGTGGTATGACAGTTTTCAGGGAAAATTAAACCTTGAAACTGCATATGAGACTGGGTCATATAAAGTCAAACAGGATTAGCACTGATTTCTATGGAAACTAGTGTAAACTTTTTGTATTTATCTAGAAAATACTACCGACAAGAAAAGCACACAAATATCTTTTTTCAAAGTCTAGACACTAATGTTTCCAACAAAAAAATGTAAATATACAAAAGAATTCCTGTTTATTTATTATACAGTTTTGTCACTATTGGTAAATAATAACAATTCACATGAGCGTGAACAAGACTTCACATCAACAACTATTACACTTTAAATTTAATTAATTCTATATTTTGGGCCACGGATGGAAACTTAGGGTTGGATTTATAGTTTTTCAGTAATTCCTGCTCATGCTTGCAGCATCCTCATGGTGAAGAGAAGTCAAACTGTTTTTTTTTAATTCTTCTGCCAGCATCTAATCAAGGAACTAGAAGCCTGGCTTGTGAATGTTGTCAGCCATGATCTCCATTCTCAGTCTAAATTACAAAATTAATGTAGTACAAAAATCATGATATTAATATGTAAACTATTATAGGTAGCTAACCTACCATAGAACTTTATTTATTCCATTAAACAAACAAACAAACAAAAAAAAAAAAAAAAAAACTAGGAAGCCAAAACAACAATGCAATGAAGAAAAGAAATTTTGGTAAACATATTGACAGTAAATATTTTGTATGAAAACATACTGACAGTGAATATTGTGTATGACTTGATAGTGATAGTGCTGAACAACAACTCTGTTCATTCTCACAGTGAAGTCAGGAGATTATGACGAACAGATTCATCAGTGACACTATAAAAGAGCTGCAGTAGAAGCCAGATGTCTTGAAACTTTATTTCATATTTATATCCTTCTGAAGCTGCATTTTCCTCACAGATGCAGAAAATATGGGTTTCAGCATGATAATTGGAATATGGGAGCAAATTTTTCGTCTTCTGTTTTGTGTGTGTGTGAAGCCTAACTCCATGTAAGACAGACAGCATATCACAAGTGAGAAACAGTGAACTTTGGACTATTCCCACCAGATTGTAATGATATTGTGACGTTTAATATTCTTAGAGCTAAATCCACACAAGACTCAATCTCTGCTCAACTATCAGCCTATAGACTAAGGATACTTACTTTACCCACCTGCAACAGGCACCCAAAGTTCTGCTTTTGTCTTTGTCTGTGTAATTCTTACTGTTTCCTCATCTGAACTCCACCTTCCTGAGGAAGGATCAGGATTGTGTGCACGGCTAGATGCTTACCCCACTTTTACCCAAATGGTCGCAGGGACTCGACATCCGTTTTTTGTAGTAGCATGATGTAACCCTCAATCAAAAGTGAGTTCCAGGTATGGTACTGCAGAAGCAATATGCTATGCCTGGAATAATGAAAGCCAAGGAAATATTGTTTTAACATCCAGCCAGTTGATTGGGGTACAAAGTCTCTCCTAGGACAGGAAAGTCCTGATTACAGCCCTTACTGTACTGACTGCTTAATAAAAATTGTGCAAAATCAGAGCAGCATTATAAGCCTTTCTGTACAGCGCCTTAATTGAATGTTCCTACAATGTAGGCACAATTGCCTCTCCTGCATAATATAAACATCTCAGATTTTCATGACTATATAGTATCAAGCTCAAACCAGGAAATATTTTCACAAAGAGCTTTATTATAAGTTGGAATTATTCACTGTGGAATTACTTGGAATCTGCAGTGGAGGCAATGGTGCAGAATTACTGGCCTCTTAGTAAAGGCTAGCAAATGATCCATGTGCTCTTGGATCATTTCTTTCGTATCCTTCCTATCTAATACGTTCTCTAAAATACCTTACCTAGCATCAGTGGTTTGCATTTTCACTGGACTTTTTTTGCGTTCACAGAAGAAGGATTCAAAACATTTTCAGAGTCTTTTCAATTCCCTTGAGCCAGCACTTATGAAACATTTATGCAAATCAGGAAGCGAGCAATCTTTTAGATAAATGGCTTGACCCTCTCTGATTCCTTGTATTATCTTCAGCACTGCAGATGTGCTGCTGTTTTTTTTTATGTGGGTATTTATATAAGCTAAACTGAATGCCTGGCTGCTGCAAGGAGTAGCAATACAACCCAACTGGAAAAGTGAAATAAACGATTTGACTCCTGGTGCATAAAGATAAGCACACGCATAAGAGTTTGTAGGACTGAGACTCAATATTAAAAACACTGTTGAAGTGCAAATTATGAACACTGGCTTCATATGCATTACTTTTAAAGAAAAGGTTATTTCAATTGTGTACCTTTCTTTAGAATTGTAAAAAAAAAAAAATTTAAATTGTGTTTTTCAGCAAACATGGTTGTAAAATTCATCAGTCAGAACAATAACTGAGGTCTGAGAGAGACAATTGACATTAAAAGTCACTATACTATTTAAATGGAACTCCCAGGATTACTTAAGACACTTTTTGGAGTTTAATTATTGTCTCAGTATAATCACCAAACAAGAAAGTATTTTATGTCCTAATGCCTAGTACTCTTGGGGAAAACCACAGACAAATCAGGTGTTCCTAAATTTTGAGATAGGCACTATAAGTTGTACGCATGTTATTAAAAAGTGGAATTCACAAAGGCCACTTCCACAGATCATTCAGCCCCACTCTCCTGCTTCCTCCTTTTGTTTGTGTTCAGCTTTAATGCTTTCTTACCGTTCTCCTGCAATATCCATTCCAATCACAGTCAATCATGTTGTCCTAGGTTTGGCCAGGACAGGGTTAATTTTCACCAGAAGCCAGAAGGGGACACAGGTGGGCGGGCTGATCTAAACTGGCCAAACAGAACAGGGTATTCGATACCATGTGTCGTCATGCTGGGTTCCAGGTGGGCGAGCTGGCCAGAGGATTGAAGTTGGTTGCGGCTTGGGAGGTCGTGGGGTGACGGACGGTGAGAGTTGCTCTGTCCATTCCGCTGTTTGTTTCGTGTGTTCTCCTTATCAGTATTGTTGCTGTTACTGTTCGCTTTGTTTGCTGTTCTGTAAAACTGCCCTTATCCCAACCCATAATATTTTTTTCCTTTTTCTTTCCATTCTCCTCCCCACCCCAGCAGGGGGAGGGGTGATAGAGTGACTGCGTGACCCTTTGTTGCCAGCCAAACTTCAATGCACAGTCATCTTCAGTTACATTATTTCCTTCCTTGTTCATCACCAGGCTTTCAAAGCATGCTGCTGTGTTACAGAAGAGTTCCTGTTGTCCTGATCTGTTGGTTATTCAGAGTAGTAGCACATCGGAAATCCTGTGTCTCTCATATTAGTCATACCTGATTTTTCTGTACTAAACATAAGGTGAATCAGGGATGAGGAAGAAAAGGTTTACCTGGATTTTGATACATACACAGAGATGATGTAACCGAGAAAGTTTATTGGGCTTGCGTGGCAAGGTCTTGGTAGCAAGGGGCTACAGGTGTGCCTTCTGTGGGAAGCTGCTAGAACCTTTTCCTATGTCTGACAGAGCAAGACCACTCAGCTCCAAGATGGACCCACTGCTTGCCAGGGCTGAGTCCATCAGCGAAGGTAGTAGTACCTCCGTGACAACATATTTAAGAAAGAGCAAAAAAACCTGTGCAAAAGCTGCAGCAGTCAGAAATGAGGAGTGAGAATATGTGAGAGAAATAACTCTGAAGGCATCAAGGTCAATGAGGCAGGAGGGGGAGGAGATGCTCTAGGCACTGGAGCAGAGATTCCCCTGCAGCCTGTGGTGAAGACCTTGGAGAGGTAGGGTGTTCCTCTGCAGCCCATGGAGGTTAATGATGGAGCAGATATCCACCTGCAGCCCTTAGAGGACTCCACACCGGAGCAGGTGGGTGCACCCAAAAGGAGGCTGTGACCTGATGGGAAGTTCGCACTGTAGCAGGCTCCTGACAGGACCTGTGGACCCATCGACAGAGCAGACCACACTGGAGTAGGTTTCCTGGCAGGACTTGTGACCCTGTGGGGGACCCATGCTGGAAGACTCTGTTCCTGAAGGACTGCACCCCTTGGAAGAGACCTATGATGGAGTAGTTTGTGAAGAGCTGCAGCCCATGGGAAGACTCATGCTGGAGAAGTTCGTGGAGAACTGTCTCCAGTGGGATACATCCCACGCTGGAGCAGGGGAAGAGTAAGAGGAATCCTCCCCTTGAGGAGGAAGAAGCAGCAGAGACAACCTGTGATGAACTGACCACAACCCCCACTCCCTGTCCTTCTCTGCTGCTGGTGTAGGAGGAAGTAGAGAATTTGGGAGTGAAGTTGAGTCCAGGAAGAAGGGAGGGGTGGAGGGAAGGTGTTTTAACATTTGGTTTTATTTCTCATTATCCTACTCTAATTTTTATTGGTAATAAATTAAATTAATTTTTCCCAAAGTCGAGTCTATTTTACCTGTGACGATAATTGCTGAGTGATCTCCCTGTCCTTATCTTGACCCATGAACCTTTCAGTACATTTTTTCTCCACTCTCCAGCTGAGTGACAGAGTGGCTTTGGTGGGTCTGCCCACCACCGGAAGACTCCTGCATACACACGCAAATGAAAAACCCACAGGCATATATATATGTAGGTACTTACAAGGACAGTGACTTTATCTCCAAAAATATTTCCAGGTGACCTTATCTCCAACAACGTCTCAATAACTAATATCTCGAAGAGAACTTTTCTTCCCCTAATTCCATTACAAAACCTCAAATATTTTGTAAAATTCTGAAGAAGTTTCTCCCAAGCTATATTTGAGAGTCTATGCTTATCCTGTAACCTTTCACACAGCCAAATCTCTCTTGTCTGTACTAGAAGCAAAATGCTGGCCAGACTCCAATGAAGTATAAGCAGACTCATATTGATTTAATTTAGAACTCATATATGAGGAAAGATTTTAATTTCAGTTCCCATTGCATGAGTATTTATTACGAAAATGGTGAGTGAGTATATATTGTGGTGTTTACACCATTTTTTTTGTTACACTGTTAAAAAGTGGTTCAATACCAAGAATAAGGTAGGTACTTCTGGGACCTGCACGCAAAGTGTCACAGCTTTGAGAAGGAAAATAACCTGAAGCTTTCTGAATTTTCTCAGACAGTCTAGTACCACTCTTTGGATTCACACAGACCCTCCCCCCCCTTCTCTTATCTTCTAATTTCTTTAGCAATATCTTGTTAAAATTGATAGAAGCAACTAAGGTCAGATGTTAATGCTTAATAGCCTTAGACCATTAGATTTTCTTTTAAATGATGCCACTTATCTTTCTAAATTCAGTCTACAAACTTTAGTGATAGTAATGCTAAGTGATTAGACACCTCTACAGCTTTTCCTTCATTAATCATCATCCTCTGAAAAACTATTAACTATTATCTCCAATATTGCTTTGGAAATGCGGAAACTTGTCCAAGTCCTATGAGGTGGTAAGTCTCTCATATGAACTTCGATGTCAAATAACCTCATTCCAACTTATCTTTCTAGGTATCTCCTTCTACCCCATCTTACTTAGCAGATGAATTTATTTACAATAAAATGCAATCTCTTAAATTGCTATGTCATTCTTTAGCTATTCTGATTCACGTAGCAGTGAATCACTGAGATGCAGATACACCTGATCTTCATCATTATTGTTCAAAACTCCTCATTACTGCATCCACTTGCTATTATTTCCTACAGTGATAATAGCTTCTGAATACAGCAGCACTGCATGAGAATCCACTACCAAGCAGTATAATTTAAATGTTGTGCTAGCAAGAAAACAAAGCTTGTCATCACCATGTAGAGATGGCTTACATTTACAAGTCTTCCATTTGTGACACCTTATGCTGGAGAAAAAAAAACTACTCACATACACATCTATATTAAGCAGTAAGTTGAAGAAACTAAGTGGCAACAAATTGCCATGCTAGTTTTGACAGGAAGCTGAGCAGGCTGAGGATCAACAAAACAAATGGAACCGAAGTAGAGAAGAGGCTATAAAAGTACCCAGAAGGCCCATTTAGTGACTACATCTGACATCTCACAGGAGGATCTACTCTAGAAGTGTTGTTAAATCTTGCAGTTCTACTGCTGGTTCCATTATATTTTGAATCTTGTCAAAGACACCTGGGAGTTCTGTTATTGCATCAGAATCTCTATTTTCTTACCTTCATTCAGTTGAAGAAAAAATAGAAAACATGAAACCTATATCAAAATACCCATAAAGAGACAAAAAAACAGCAGCAAAATCTCAAAGATATAAAACTTCTCCTTGGCTTAGATACACATAGTAATATTTAAATTTGGTCACTTTGTTACTGCCATGCTTGTGTTTCAACACCAGAATTCAAGTTGCAAGAAGAGTCCTGGAACTGATTCAGTGATTAGAAAAGATAAAAATACAAGTGAATTTATAATCAAGCTGGTATTTTAATATAGAGGTGATTTGTGGAGCCCTTTGCTGTCTGCCTTAAGCAACACAAAAAGATGACAGTATACTGACCGTTTGTGCAAAAAGAACAATGACATTTAGAGGTATAAGAATATATATGGATTTGATTCAGGTCTTCTTAGTAATTATAAGGAATTTGATGCATGCTGGTTGCTCTCAAGTAAAATAGAGTGGATGGAGTATCAGAGTTAATTGGAACAGTCCACAAAGACTTTTAATCTCAGTGCATGCTACAGATAGAAGGAAACTTTTTATGTTAGTACCTTTATTTGGTGATAATATTGTTACGCAAAGAAAGGTAAAGATTAATTGAATAAGCTGACTTTTTTCTCCCTTCAGTGCTGTGGAGATGTGCATACGTTTTAAAATATATTATAGGGTTGATTTTCTACTTCATCCTTAATTATATTTCTTCTACCTTAGTATTATAAATTACATTTGTACAAACTAATTCGGAATTCCCATTCTCTTATCCTGCTTTCACTGTTTCAGATTTGGGACTTATTCAGTGCAGTTCTTAATGCAGCAAGCCTGTGCAACTCTAGTGAGGTATTTCTTTTGGCCTTTCCATACAACATCTAACCATATAAACTAATGTATTCTGAAATTTTGACTGGAGCATGTTCTTGTGTTATATGTGGCCCTAGAAGAAGTTTTCAGTCAAATCATTATTCTACATAAATACACATTTGGCAAACACACATTATTTACTCACTATATTCTGATGAATCCTTTGGACATATTATGTTTTTTCAGTGACTATATTAAGTTCAATTCAAGGTCTTAATATTTTATTGCCAAAAACAGAAGATGAAAAGTACTCTACAAAAAAACCCACACAGCTGCTACTAATTCGTTACAAGCTTTATACAAATCTCTTTTAGATCAAGGATCATTGACCTGATAAGCTGCAATAGAGTTGATTGCACTTGATTTCTATGTGGATGTCATGAAGACGCATTTATTAAGTAAGTGTGCTAAAGTTGCATTTCTTTGATGAAGAGTAGGTGATTAGTGTAGGCCTGACAAAATAACACCATTCCTACTACTGTTAGGATTATAACCACCCAGTTCAGGAGATCATTCCTTGAATGACATAGCTGAAGGTGTTCTGCTTAGATGAGATGAAGTCCTGTGACTAAACAAGTAGTCCTACTGAAGTTTTCACAAGCCATAGAACTGGGTGTCTTGCTCTGAATTAGCAGGATAGAAATAGGCCAACACTGAGCCAAACCCTAAATGCATACATTGTTTGGGTTGGTACTTGTATTACTTGTTAAAATTTGATCGTGATTTTCCCCATTTCTGTTTTTCAGATTTGGGTTGAGGAGAGGTTGTCATCCCTGAGATTCTAGCTCTCCCTTCATCAGCCTTTCACTCAAAGATCTAGTTTCTTCCATAGAACAGACCATGGACTGTGGGCACAGCATACAGATATTGTCTTGCCTGTGGTATGTTTGACAGCAGAGACACGGGAGCAGTAGCAGCGGTTTGTGGAGAAGCCAGTAACAGCCAACAGCTCTGTAACCTGAGATAACTTTCCTGGACCTGCTCATCACAATAATACTCCTGCCTGGAGAAATGTTTACCTCTTCAAGACTGAATTTGAAGCTAGGACCATAGCCAACCTGGTGTCTATGATTAGTTCTGCTATTTATTGCAAGTGAATGAGCTTGCTGTTAGGACTGTATATTATCATCTGTTATCAGAAATTAAAGCCATGTTTGAGTTTACCAATGCAAGTGGAGTGATTTTCAAGGAGACTCAAATACCTTTAACACGGAAGGAGGATTACATACGGGTAAATTCTAAATATCAGTATGTAAGGAAGGTAATGTTATGCTTTTCCATGGAAACAAGCAAGACTTGCTCTAAAACAAAACAAAATTAAAAGGCAAACCTAAAGTAAGAGTTTAAAATATAGTTGTTCAAATAAAACCCTGAATTCTTATTTTCTTTTCCATTAATTTCTATCCAATGTTCTCTTAGCAAATTAATAATTTTCATGAACAATAATTTACACAGACATTGTTGAAAACAGTGAAAAGGAATTTGGGTTGGGGGGAGGAAACCCTGAATTTAGACAAAAAGCTGAAATATGCACACCTAATAAAAGGTTAATCAATCCTGTGTTCAGCACAAGCAGATTGATTTCATCTAAACTTCAAAACAGGGCTGAAAGAGCAAATAGTAACAATACAGTTGCTAACAGAAAAATGATGCCAAATAGATGCAAGCTGTGGTCAAGGCTGTTCTATGATTCACTATCTAGTTAAAGAATCCCTGTCCTTTAAATCTGAACACAATTAAACTAGCCTAAAAATAATAACTGATGTTAGCAAAGGTTTTTTCCAGCAAAAGCAAAGGTCATATCAAGCATGTAGAGTAGTTGTAGTTGAGAGTCGGGGCTGAAAATAGACTAGTTTAATTTATTACACAAAAAGTCATATATATAAAGTTTCAGCAATCAATATTTTGGAGTATATGTAATGATGGCATATTTAATTGTAATTTTTCTTACAAAATATAAAGTGGAAGTTTAATATCCGAATCTGATCATAGTCTCCATAAAGTGTGTCTCAGATGCAAAAAGGGACCAACATTTTGGTCAGATACAGATAGGGGAGATTCATGGTAACAAATAATAATGAAAAAGCTTAGACAGAGCACTGAGATATTTCCCATGATAATTGACAAAGGGCAATTATAGCTCAGATAAACCAGATAAAAAATGTAGGGCTTCAGAAAGCAAGATATTAGGACAAGGGCTGAGTGTACCACTGAAGAAACAATTAGAATAGATGCAGAGGCCAGTAGGTGTAGCCCTATAAACATTAATTATACAGAATAAAAGGAAAGCGGCATTTTATTAAGTGTGCGAAGAGAGTAAGTACCAGCAGCAATTTTTTGCCTCACATGAGTATTTTAAATAAAACCAAAAAATTTTGCTTGGCTGGCTCAGTGAAACTGGGATGCTGTACAAGTGGTCGGTATGTAAAAACTGTACTCACATTTTAAAGAGATAACTACAGTATTCATTATTTTGTGTGACTCAAGTGTTGCGAGTGACATCTGAAATGAATGGAGAAAGACAAGTAGGAGATAGTAATGGGGTCAAAGACTAATGGAGAATAACTACTGAGAAAGGGCAACTTTCATTAATTACAGTTTTGAGCCTGGGAAACTCTCAGGTACTCTCCTGACAGTGCCATGACTTCCAGGCTCTTGTGCTGACTGTGTAGACAACAGGCGGTCTGTCCTACAGCAGTGTATCGCAGAGCACACAAACAACTTTACATCCCCTGTCTGTGCATCTTGCATACAACAGGTCAAGATATCTGTCTTAGGCTCTCACGCGCCCTCCAGACCTTAAATGTATTTTACTTGACATGGGCCTTGTGAAGCAGGAGATGTTGTTGCCCCTTTCTACCTCTAAGACAGTGGGATGCTGAGGTTTGTGGAACCTAATGGTATGAATGCATTTAGTTTCATACTCAGAGTAATCATTTAGAGGCACTTGCCTTTCTCCATTTATTGTGGAGGGATTTTAAGTATTATATCTTGCTCACAACTTAGATGCTTGTTGCAATCTTCAATAGAATGTGTCACCAGTCTTACAAATTAAACTAGATTTTTCTATGTTTTACCAGTCCCATGAACACGTTACAGCATTTTCTGTGCCATCATTTAGACTATTAATAGTGATATGCAGGTTTACATAGTTTTCTACTACCAGCGCACATATTTGTCTTTCTTTTGGAATGAAGTGTGTCATTTGTTCAACATATTTCAATGCTGATCATAGAAATTAAAAGCATTTTTTAAAGAAAAGATAAAAGTAATAATAAAAGGTGAGTTTGTGTTTCAAACTCTTTATTGTATAAAAAGTACTGTTAAAGTCTGTAAGATAAATAGCATGAAAGAGTAGGGAAAAGGGCAAGAGAAGATGCTGGTAATCACAGGGAGGTCTTCACAACACAATGCAGTGTCCACTGAAGACATCAGAAAGATTGCAGTCAGTAGAATGAAAAGTTTGATGTTTACAGATAGGTAACTGAGGGGTCATTCATCTGTGTTTAATTGTTGTGTTGGTTTCTCTTAAGAATAGTGTATTCAGACACCTGTCTATTCCTTTCTAACAAGTTAAGGTATATGATAGCTTATAAACACAGAAAACTTGTGGCATTATTTATCAACACTTACTAGTTCTTTTTAATACTTTTGGAACCGTAATTCAAGTTACTGGGATATTTCACTTCAAAGATGACTTTTCATAATGTGGACCTGGTGGATGTTCATTTGTCCTTAACTTCTCTTTACTTTTGTCTAACTATCTTGATTTATTCTTGCAGCATTGAAGCAAGATTGTTAAGTCCTTTGTAACTGAAAAAAGGAAGTAACTATTTTTTTCCTCTTCTTTTCCTGTACTAAATAGTTGGCTGCTGTGAATACCTCACTGCTTTGGAGAAGCTCCACTGGAAGCCATGCAACATAACTCTTCAGATTTTAAAGACTAACAGTCACAGCTATTGTGCCCTGATTTGTCAAAGCAGTATCTCAGTGGTGCAAAAACCTCCATCTGCATCAGAAATTCATTAGTCAGAATGAGCACAATAGGACGATGGGATTCTGTACTGCTTTGCCTGTTTTCTTTGCTTCCTATATATACATGATGGTAAAAATATTGACAAAGCATGAATGTGCACTTTATATCTTCTGAAATTTTTGACCATATCAACATGCAATGCCAAATGTTTTGATAAATTACTAATGGTAACTGTAACTGAAAGACAGTAAAAAAAAATTAAGAAGGGTCCTTTTCCCTCCCTGACTCCCCAGACTCAATGACGACTCATGCCCCCCTGGAAGACACAGAAGGAATCTCTTGCTTCTAGAAATAACATAAACTCTTCCAGAAGTGCTTTTTCAGTGCTGTGATGAGTAATCTTGATCATCTATGGGACAGTGAGGAATATTCAATGCAGAAAGAAACAAAAAGATTTGTCCTAAAACCTTCCTGTCTCCTTGTCACCCTCTAAGGGATCTTAGTGGTCTAGGATGCCTCCTCCCACTCTTGAACTGCATAGAATGCAGGGAACATGACTGTGACTCCTGGAAAATACCATGGAAGCACAAAGGCTATGTACTTAACATGTGGAACCTTAACATTAAGGTTCAACAAGGCCAAATACAAAGTACTGCAGAGGGGTCAGTGTGCACCAGGAAACCCCCTGTATCAATCAAGGAATTGAAAGCAACCTTGCTGCTAAGGACTTGAGGGTAACTGTGGATAAAAAGCTGGACATGACCTGTCAATGTGTGCTCGCAGCCCAGAAGTCCAGCTGTATCCTTGGCTGCATCAAGAGAAGTGTGGACAGCAGGTCAAGGGAGGTGATTCTGCCCCTCTACTCTGCTATGGTGAAGCCCCACCTGGAGACCTGCGTCCAGCTCTGGAGCCCTCAGCACAGCAAAGAAATGGGCCTGTTAGAGCGGGTCCAGAGGAGGGCGACAAAAATGATCAGAGATGGAACACCTCTCCTGTGCGGTAAGGCTGAGAGAGTTGGGGTTGTTCAGCCTGGAGAAGGCTCCTGGGAGACCTTTTAGCAGCCTTGCAGTACCTGAAGGGGGCTTATAAGAAATATGGGCACAAACTTTTTAGCAAGGCCTGTTGCAATAGGACAAGAGGTAACAGCTTCAAACTAAGAGTAGATTCACACTAGATATAAGGAAGAATTTTTTTATGATGAGGGTGGTAAAACACTGAAAGAGGTTGCCCAGAGAGATGGTAGATGCCCCATCCCTGGAAACATTCAAGGTCGGGCTGGACAGGGCTCTGAGCAACCTGATTTAGTTGAAGATGTCCCTGTTCACTGCTGGAGGGTTGGACTAGATGACCTTTAAAGGTCCCTTTCAACCCAAGCTATTCTACGATTCTAGGATTCTATGACTGTGCATCAGACGTTGTTTATTGACAACTGAATGCTTTGACAGATGACATAAATATTAAACATCAAATGATAAGTAGACTGGAGACAGAAGAAGGGGCAAGTATGCTTCCTCTTTGCTCTTCCACTCAAGACCAGAATTCTAGAAACTCTCACAAAAGAGGAATAAAGCAAATAGCAGGATATTAGTTCTGCCCACAATGCTGTTTTTTTATCTTTAAAACCCCCCCAAAACTATTTGTCTCAATTAGTCTAACATAGTCATACTCTTGAAAATATTTAAATTACTTAGTCCTTTATTTTTTTAGCACAAATACAAAATTATATCTGAAATTACTAAAAGTATATGACAGTCACCATTGCTGCTGAATATATCTATCATTGTACTGAAAAAAGGCATTAGGACAATGATATTAAATTCCATTAAGATAGGCAAGGGTAAACAGCAGATGCCGTTTTACTCCCCTGTCCCTTTCAGCTATGGGTTTTAGGATGTTTACAAGTGCAATGACAAATTTCAAGGCCTGCACTTTCAATAAATGCCATGTTAATACACCGGGTTTTAGGACATTGTGCAAAACCTTACCCATCAGAAAAGCCATGGCAAGACTCTTACTGCCTTAAAAGCAGACTAGTTTTGTCCTGTGGTATCTATCAGTGACACAGCGACACAGATTACACACATTGGTGGAACACTGCTGAATCAGCCCTGTACCAATATCTGTGGAGCTGCATGGGACATATCTGGCAATCAAGGATAATGTACTGTGTCTGGGACTCTAGTCACTAATTAATTAATGATGAAGTTGCATTGTCATCTGGCTTGTAGGAATGTTTTTCATTATCTATTTTTTTGGCCTGTAACACCAGTATGATTTTATATTTGCAATATTCATGTGTCCCATGGGTTATGTGTTCCAAGAGTTCCCACAAATTGTTGCCCCTTTTCCAGTTGGTGGGAACCTCCCCAGGCTGCCACGACGTCTCAAATATGATGGAGACTGGTTTGGCAACTTCGTCGGCCAGTTCCCTCAGGACCCACGGATGCATCTCATCAGGCCCCATGGACTTCTGCACCTTCAGGTTCCTTAGGCAGTCTCGAACCTGGCGTTCTACTGTGGGTGGTTCTTCATTCTCCCAGTCCCTGCCTTTGCCTTCTGCAACTTGGGTGGTGTGGCTGGAGCACTTGCTGTTGAAGGCTGAGGCAAAAAAGTCATTAAGCACCTCAGCTTTCTCCTCATCCCAGGTAAACAGGTCTCCAGCTTCCTTCCGGAGAAGGCCCACATTTTCCCTAGTCTTCCTTCTATCATTGACATACCTATAGAATTCTTTCTTTTTCCCTTTGACATCCCTGGCTAGTTTTAATTCTGTCAGGGCTTTAGCTTTCCTAACTTGCTCCCTGGCTACTTGGACGATTTCTCTGTATTCCTCCCAAGTTACCTGTCCTTGATATATATCTCAGCATGTCAAATGGGATCTAAGTTTTAACTTTGCCTCAAGTTTTATATTAGATTTTCAGCATTACAAAACAGGCAACTAATTTTAGAACTAAAAGAAGAACCACAAAGCTTTTAAGCATGCTGTGTGTAAAGCTCTTCATCAGTAATGGTTACTGCTTAACACCTCTTCCAGAAGTTATCCTGAAAATGTCTGCCTTGCTAGAAAATTGGGGAAAAATACCTTGACTGTGTAGTTTTTTAATCGCCTTACTTCTAAAAAGCAGTGAATTTTAAAGTATTCCACTCTCATTTCTGCGTCTCTAACACTTGATGGACAAAATATTTCAAACATCAGTGTATTATTATCAATCTCCCTAAGTACTATGCTTTGCATATAAACAAAGGGAATTTTATGCACATACACTGCTGATGCAAATGAAGTTATCCTTCAAGGTCTGACTTTTTACTGATTGTCATTTAAAACATTTTAGTCTCATTAAATGTAGTAGAACAGCTATAGCCTAACTGTATCAGTCTGTGGAAAACATCATGCCACTTCTAGTCATAATTAAAAGTTGGTTCTGCAGAGAAAATTAGGCGTTCTTTCCTGTGTAATGAAAGTACCAGATTCAGAGTTGTTGCGGATAATATATATTTTATATTCTGGTTGTGATGAACAAATATAATGTATAATTTGGTCATTAGATTTTGATGTCAGTGTTCTTGTGGCTTCTATCAGTTACATTGTTAGTACAGTAATTCCAGCTGCTTCCAAAACATAATTGCTATTAGCTGTTTGCACAGCGTATGAATATATACCTCCTAAAAACATATATGGTGAGAGGCAAACCATGGTTGTTTTGCACAGCAAGAACTACTCAGATTATACAGAAATGCACCATGGAATGACAGTTGACTGGACTTTATGTCACTTGCAATGCCAAGGCAAAACAATGCAAGCTGTACTCTACCATTGCATCAACTTAATTCTAACAGACACATATTTGAATACTGGAAAGTGTTGAAATTATTGTTACTTATGCAGGTCATTTTATTCAGGAGCTGTCACCAGAAGGACTGACATTTCATAGACATTAGAGTGAAGAGACCAAGTACTGATCCATAAAATCAGAGCAAATGAATTGAAATTGATGGACACCAAAAGGTTCAGTTCTTCTGTCTTAACTCTTTCCAATGACTTTTGGTTTAGCAAGTGCATTGACTTTAATACCTACTCTAAGTGTGTCTGGATTTAAATTTTAATCTTTCTATCCATTTCATAGTTTCATGCTGTCAAATTCTGTTAGAAAGTAGAGCTGATGATAAACCTGAACCATTCCTGTCATGCTTTTAGTGTTACCCTCAAAGTCAACGGTTACTTACAAGCAAAAGGTACAAGACTGAGGTGTGCAAGTTCATCTTTTAGAGTACTTAGAAAACTGAAAGCTTCCCGTGGGACTCACATGAAATGAAATCTCTAACTCTCAAATTAGTGACTCCCATTCGCTTACCTGAGTGTCAAATTCTGATGTCAGTAACAGATATATATGCAGCAGAGATCAGTGTGTATGTATACGTATAGAAGTATGTAAGTATACATGCATGTGTATGAGTTTCACCAAATCATACAGTTGAAAACAAAAGTACTTTGGGTCAAACTAAAGTTTGGTCAGGGCAGTGTTAAAAGGTTCATTCAGTCAAATTTCTTCAATCTGGTTAGGATTTAATAATATTTAAGTACATTTCTAAGTGAAATAATCTGGAAACGCCAAAATGAAACGTCTATTGTTTTTTCTGAGTGAAACAACCTAGTTAAATGTTTCACTGAATCTGAATGTATCCTTTTTAACCTGACTCTGCATTTTCCATGGAAAATAGGCTTTCCAAAACGTGTACAAAGCTCTACTCTAAATCCCTAAGGTTAAGAAATCACAAGAGGGCAATGTAGTACATCACATTCACCATGTTAGATTGAATTTCTCTTCACATATAGATAACTGAAAAAAAATTACATCAGTGAGTCATAAATAGTGTGGTGAAAGCTTCTTTTCGACTCACCAGGTAAAAAACCCCACATGTACAAATCTCTTTTGCCATTTTTTTATTTGAAACAACTAAATGAGACAGTGTTAAAGTAATTTTCACTAACTCTATCTGGTCTGTCCTCTGAGACTCAGAGAAAAAAATCTAGAAATCCAGATTTAGTACCTCCATATGCATCAATTACCTGAAATAAGTGAGATGTTAGAGATTAGCTGAATATGTAATAGCTAAAGGAGAACAAAATTTTCTCCATTTCAATCATATAAATGAATAAAAAACATGTGCCAAATATTTTATTACTATTATTTTCTCTCAACATAATGATTTTTTTGATATCTTGAGAAACAGTGAAATTTTTCAGCATTAATCTTGATTTTAAATAGTAGAACCGGATACATGCTATGTGAGCAATTTTAAAATATGGAGTTTATCACTATACTGTGCCACTTTTCCATTCCCCTTTTCTGTGGTTTTCAGCTAGTAAGTGTGATTCCAAGCAACACACCCAAATCTGTCTTGAAACTGAAAAACGTATTTACTCCCTCCCCTGCTCAAATAACGTTGCAATCTGAATGTTTTCTCACGAATCTACAATCTGAAAAATATGTCATTAAATGATTCATTTTTACAAAATTTATAACATTTACCATGTGTTTAACAAATTAATTCAGTCAAAGTGGAATTTACCTGTTCTCTCAGATGGTTATTCTTTACCTACTTGTTTGTATTACAGTTTAATGCAAGGTTACAGGTGAAATATAGAACCTACAGTAAGTTTGAAAGTGAAAGAAAAGATCTTCTTGCTAGTTATGTAAGAACTTCACACCTATTTTTCCCATCCTCAACTGAAATTTGGAAGTAAATCTTCAGAGGGTCACAGAATAGCTGGGGTTGGAAAAGGACCTCAAAAGATCATTTGGTCCAACATTTTGTGGGAAAGGGAGCCTAGATGAGACTGCCTAGCACCCTGTGCAGTGATGTCTTGAAAATCATTAGTGATGGGGACTCTACCATGTTCCTGGGGAGGTTGTTCCAGTGTATGACTGGTCTCACTGCAAAAAATTTCTTTCTTATTTGAGATGAAACCTCTCCTCGTGCAACTTGTACCCATTGCCCCTTGTCTTCTCCATGTGGTCCTTGTGTGATCCTTCTGAAGAGAGGTCCTCCATCCTCTTTGAAGGCACACTTTAAGTAGTGGAATACCATGATGAAGTCCCCCTCAAGTCTTCTCTTCTTCAGGGAGAGAAGGCCTAACTCCTTTAGTCTTTCCTCACAGTGTAAGTTGCCCAGCCCTTTGATCCTCTTCACGGCCTTCCTTTGGACTCTCTCCAGTTCAAATTAAACTATTATTGTTAGCTGAATTAACCTTTTTAAATCTCTAAAACCTCTGAATTAAAGAATATCGAAAAAAATGTATCTGAGAAAAAAAAAAAAGGTTGTTTTATTTGAATTGAGCTTAAAATGAAGTACCTTATAAAGAATTTTAATGAGATGAGAAACAGATTTTCCAGTAAAATTTGGAAATTAGTCTCTTAAGAAAATATTTCTTCCCCAAAATTTACCATTTTCTGGGTAAAAAAGAAAAGTTCTTCTAAATTTCTTATTAGATCCAATTTAAAATAAAAAAGACTAAAACAGATCTGCAAATTCATATAAATGACTGGGGAAAAAAGAAATGTTACTATTACCTTTTACGTCAAAAAGAATAAATGTATTTCAAGATAAATTGATTGTGCCCATGAGAAGCCTAAGAGAAGCAAGAAATGAACCTGCATTTTAGTCTATGACCTTATCCATAAAAATAGGCAGTCTTGAAACTGTATAATTATTAATACAAATGACAAGTTAATTACAACTGTACTCTTCTCACTACAGTCATCCTTTTGTTTCTCCATTGAGAGGAAAAAAGCTAGTAGAGTCTCTCTGACAATGTCATTCACTTTTACGGACTGTTCTTTCCTCTGTGCCTTTTAAATATAATTGTCAAACAGATCAGAGTCTTTTTTGTTGAGAACCTCAAAAGCAGTTTGAATGACACTATCAAGGGCACCAGCAGCAGTTTATCTGTTGCAGTCTATACTGCACTGCATATCCGTGACTGGAGACTAGACTGAGAAAACAAAATGTATTTTCTGTCGAAGAAACTCGGCTTTGATTTTACAAGTAATTTCTTTCTTCTTTCAGATATAAAAAATAGAATTATGCAATGAGAATTAGTTGTTACATGTGGTTTGGCTTTTAGCTGAGTTGTTTTAATAGAGCACTGTGGATTACTTTGGGTAGGAAGACCATAATGTTGGGAAAAAGACATAGTCAGTGTTACATTGTGTCTAGAGAACGCATTACAGAGTACCATAAGCAATAAGAATTGACAAGAACAAGTACATTTTTCTGTAACTTCCATGATGACTGACTCCAGTTTTTCTTTCTCTGGTGTATATGATGTTTTGTACGTATTATAGACTGGGTAAGCACACTTCTTACAAAGGGGAGCATTTGATGACATTGCTGTACTATGCGGAAATGACCCAACACAACACATATCAAAAGACTAAGAGTATTAAAGGGCTAGGTTTCTGAAAATTGGGATTCAACAAGCACTCACTGCCTTATGGCTTCTGGTTTCCTCTCCTACATGTTTACCCCGCTTCAGCAGGACTGCCATCTTGGAGGAAAGGTGCCACAGATGTATCATGTGCCTGGGTGATGCTGGTATCTATCACCCAGTTTTCAACTGCAGTAGTTATTTCTTTAGGTGAGGAGAAAATACATGTCTTCTGGAGTGCTTCTAAACCAAAGAAATCCCAAAAGGAAATCCTGTGGAAGAAACAGGCACTTTATAAATTAGTTTTGGGAAGCAAATGAAAGAAAATAAAAGTAGTCTACATTAACTGTCTGAAACACTAGGTATGAAATAGTAACTGTTTGGCTTCAGTCATGCTTTGACTCTTGGTCTTTGTCTCACACTCCAACAGAGAATATTTACACTCGTTACTAGTGTTTGTTCTATTATGGTCATTGTTTATGACTTTCATGGTAGTACTAGCTATATCACATGGGACAATGTTGTAGAAAGTTGTTGCTGGTAAGAAGCTTTCCTCAGTGAGGAAACTTATTGAAATCAGCCTCTGTGTCTGTGGCTTAATGTATAAATTACTATAATCACAATCTAAGCAGTCTTGCACTTTGGATATTTTTCAAAAGCCAATTTCATTTATCTCCTTTACTTCTTAAATAATCTGACAGATGTTTAGGAGTATTAATCTTTGTATTTTTAAAGAAAAACTAAACCATGAAGTGCACCATTTTGCATTTGCTATTAGGCAATACTTACTCAGTTTTCAGAACAAACGCTAAAGGATAAACAAAATCATGCAGAAAAAAACCCAGAAAGTGAACAATAGGGATGATGTTATTGTTGTTGTTGTTATTATTATTATTCCCATGTCTGTTTATATTTAAGATTAATAGAACTGCAGAGATTTCCTTTGTATTTTATGAGAAAATAGAAAGCTTGTTTTCCCATTTTGTATAGATATGCCTTTGTTCTAGATTAAGCATCTGCTCTGTAAATTATTTTGCATTTGTTTCTGAGGTTATTGTAAAGGCAATCTGTAAATGTACCTTAAAGATAAGTGGATTTGCCAGGCTTTGAAACTCACTACTCTTTTTGACACTTTGTTTTAAACAGCATTATGCTGCCTATTTAAACCTCTCAGTAAGAGTCATGGTTTAGCCCCAGCCTGCAACAAAGAAGCACATGATTGCTCTCTCACTCCTTCCCTGTGGTGGGATGGGGAGGAGAATTGGAAGAAAAAGGTAAAACTCTTGGATTGGGATAAAGACAGTTTAACAGAAGAGAAAAGGGAGAAGAAAATAACAATAACACAGATAAAAATAATATACGTAATGCAACTGTCTCGTCATCCAATGCTCAGCTCACTCCTGAGTAGCAAATTACCCTTCCTTGACCAGGTCTCCTACCTAAATACTGAGCATGTCTTCACATGGTATCATCGAATATCCCATTGTTTTGACTAGTTTCGATCAGCCCTCCCAGTTTCTTGTGAAAATTAACCCTATCCCAGCCAAACACAGGACAGTAAGATATAAGGGGAAATCATGACATATAAAGTACTTTTTATTTACTTAGCATTTTGGATTTATCAGAGCAAAACTTTGATACACTTTATTACAGCTATAAACACATTGGGACTGGCAGAGTATTTACCCAAACTAGTACACAAAGTATATGACTTTTAACACAGCTATTAGTGTAGTCATTCCTACATAAATACAATACTGCATTGTTATATTAATATACATTTTCCATTCCAGAAATATATATGAAGTTTATCTTTATAAACTGATCAGCTTATGTGATATACAACTATAATTACATAAGCCTAAATAATTTAAACACATTTTCAATCAAATTTGATTCCTATGCCAAAATATTATCCAGTAATTGGGTGTAGAGGGGGTGGTTTCTGGCTTTGTTTATTTGCTTAGAAGCTAATTTTTATTTTTTCATTTTAAATGAAAGGGTAGGTTTGTAATATTTCTGATTTATTTCACTATGTCCTTGACCAGAGGTTACTATCATTCTGATTTTACACTGCTTTTTTTTTAATATTTATAAAAATTACATAGCATGTATGTAACATCTTATTACATCAGACACTACTTGCTTAGCTCAGCTTACTGATGTAGAGGGTTCACGGAAACAGAAACTGCTGTCTGCTACGATTACTATTCATAATTAAAAATATTTGCTTTACTTCTTAAAAGACTATATGACCCATTTTCTTTTCCCCAGATGTTTTTGAAGTGCTTTTTTTGGGGGGTTTTTTATTATTATTTTTTAGCATCTGATACCATCTATCAGGTAATAATATATCTTATTATCTTGAGATGACAATTTAAAATAAAACTTCAGAGAAATAAAAAAAATGCAGTCTGCTAATCCTCCCTCATGTTCCTTAACATTTCCGCTCCATTTTAATTTGCAATGTAAATGTTCTGATCAGAACAAACACATAGTTCTGAAGAAAAAAAGTGCTTGACTACAGAAGCCTGTTAAAAATAATGCTTTTAAAAGGTGGAGTCTTACATGTTGAAAATATTTTAGAGTTACAAAACCTTTGAATGGTCACTTTAACTGAAATCTTCTTGTTTCTGATTTCTTTCACTATAGTATCTACCTACAAAATTATTTAGCTTACATTCACTCAGAGGAAGACAGACAAAAGTACCTAAAATTTTGTTTGATTTGTCTTCCATAAAAAGTACTAGTAGAGGTATTGTACTTCATCACAAAACAAAGTGACTTTTAAACTTTTCTGGCATGAAGTTTCTGGTATGATTTTTGATAAAAAATATTCCTATAAACACGTTTGCAACAAAAGGAGGGCTAAGGAGAATCTACATCCTTTGTTGGGTGCAGAGGGGGGAAACAGTAACAAAGGATGAGGAAAAAGATGAGAGGATGAGGTATTTAATGCCTTCTTTGCCTCGGTCTTTAATAATAAGACCATGTGTTCTCAGGGTACCCAGCCACCTGAGCTGGAAGACAGGGATGGGGAGCAGAATGAAGCCCTCATAATCCAAAGTGAAGTGGTTAGCAACCTTCTATACCACTTAGACACACACAAGTCTATTGGGCTGGATAGGATCCACTCAATGTTACTGAGGGAGTTGGCAGAAGTGCTCACCAAGCGACTTTCAACAATTTATCACCAGTCCTGTCTAACTGAGGAGGTGTCCCAGTTGGCTGGAGGTTAGGAAGTGTAATGCTCATCTACAAGAAGGGCCAGAAGGAGGATCTGGGGAATTACAGGGCTGTCAGCCTGACCCCAGTGATGTAGAAGGTTATTAAGCAGATCATCTGGAGTGCCATCACACGGCACGCACAGGACAACCAGGTGATCAGGCAAAGTCAGCATGGGTTCATGAAAGGCCACTCCTGCTTGACTAAGCTGATCTCCTTCTATGAAAAGATCCCACTTAGTGGATGAGGGAAAGGCTATGGATGTTGTCTACCTACACTATAGTAAAGCCTTTGGCACCATTTCTCACAGCATTCTCCTGAAGAAAATGGCTGCTCATGGCTTGGATATTTGCTCGTACTCTGCTGGGAAAGAACTGGCTGAATGGCTGGGCCCCATGAGTGATGGTGAATGGAGTTAAATCCAGTTGGTGGCCAGTCATGAGTGGTGTTCCCCAGGGCTCAGTTTTGGGGTCAGTTCTTTTTAATATCTTTATCAATGGTATGGATGAGGGTACTGAGTGCACCCTCCGTAAGTTTGCACACAGTACTAAGTTGGGTGGGAGTGACGAGATGCTTGAGGGTAGGAAGGCTCTGCAGAGGGATCTGGACAGGCTGGATTGATGGGCTGAGGACAGTTGTATGAGATTCAACAAGGCTAAGTGCCGTGTCCTTCACTTTGGTCACAACAGCTCCATGCAATGCTACAGGCTTGGGGAAGAGTGGCTGGAAAGCCACTTTACTTTTGGACACACCCCTTTCAAAATGTTAAAGCTCATGTAGAGAATATAAATTTGACACACATAATACTGAATAGATTTGATTAAAGACAACAGATCATATAATCACGGTGTTCTTTCCCAGAAGTCAAAAGAGCTACTGACCAATTATATCAATAGTGTATATCAGTTTATATATAATCATACTTATTTTTCTATATATACAATATAAACAAACACATGCTGGCGCATCCAAAAAAGAGTAACAAAGTTAGTGAAGGGTCTACAGAACAACTCTTATGAGAAGCGGCTGAGGGAAGTGGGGTTATTTAGCCTGGAGAAAAGGAGGCTAAGGGGAGACCTTGTTACTCTCTACAACCATCTGACAGGAGGTTGTAGAGAAGTGGTGTTGGTCTCCTCTCCCAAGTAACCAGAGATAGGACAAGAGGAAACGGTCTCACGTTGCACCAGGGGAGGTTTAGTTTGGATGTTAGGAAAAATTTCTTCACCTGTAGGCTTGTCAATCATTGTAACAGGCTGTGGAGGGAAGTGATGAGTCACCATCCCTGGAGGTATTTAAAAGACACGTAGATGTGGTGCTTAGGGACCTGGTTTAGTGTTGGACTTGGCAGTGCTGGGTGAATGGTTGGACTTGATGATCTTAAAGGTCTCTTCCAATCTAAATGATTCTATTATTCTATGTTTATTGGCAGTCAGTTTGAATTCAGTTAATGTAACTGTATTTCGTAATATAATCAAGTATAACAGAAAAGGTTATTTCTGCTGTTTCATCTGCTTCAATACATAGTTTTGGCCATAAAGGATTATACTTTCAGAGAAACAGAGTGTGAAAAAACAGTATCAAAGGGAGATATTTAGAAAAGAAAAAATAAAGAAATAGATATAGATTTTGCAATATATGGGGTATATGTAGATTTACTAAATTTTTTAAAGAGATATAGAATTTATCTGCAAAAAATAAAGGTGCTGTATAGTGGAAAACTCCTTAGAAAATATGATTTCTTACTTCTACTGCTTGTAGAAGGAATGACCTGTTTTTGTTACGTTTCTCCAGACATTGCAGAGTTTTACATCTGCACATGTCTTCACAGGCCTCCATATGCCTCCACCTTTGCATTTACAAGCTGGGATTTTGTAGCTTGCTGAGGCCTAGGTAAGAGCCAGATTTTTCTTAATAAACGTGCACTCATCTGAACAATTTAACCTAGGAACATGCTTAATACACAGGGTACGGATTTAATGTTTCACAAAATGCACTTTCTTAATGGTTTCGTCAGACAATCAGCAAGAGAATTTTCCCACATCCTTTCACAGAACGTACTCACGATTCTGAAATTCAGCCATAAGATACTGGGGTGCATGCCCATCATCTTGCAGTAGAGGAATTAAAATTCATGGTTTTCTCACATTACCATGTATTACATTCACCGTTAATTTGTTCTACATCTAAGCATGAAGGATGCCCTTTTACTGATGAGATACGACTACTAATCCGAACTGGATGAAAAGTGTGTGGGTTAGACTTTGTAGACAAGCAGTGAGAGCTGGGCCAGATTCTCATCCTGCTGGCTTTCTGAATTATCACTGTTGACATTATGATGTAAAATACACCTACAGTTTTTGGAGCAAAGGCTTGAACTAAGGAGTAGTGCCTCCCACTTGGTTGCACACCATAATTCTCAACAGAATGAGCTAATGTTAGACTTCTGTGAGAAAGCTAGATACCATAACTACAACATCACTTTTTCTTCTTTTCCTTTTCATAATCCTTCTTATGTCACATTTTATAATGAATGGCATTGTAAGTTTTATATGTAACTTTTAAAGGAAGAATATTGAAACCCAATGAACCAAACAAAGATTCGCAAAGAGGGATTTGTCTACGGTACCTGAGGACAATATCTTCAGACAGGAGCACAGCTGAAGGCACATTTTGATCCTTAACTACTTCACATGCTGTATGAGGACTTATGGCAGTCCTCTGATCAATTTCTGGTCATGTAGTATGCCAGCCTAGGAATCTAACCTTTTAATGTGTTGTAAATGTTTGAGCTTTTCTACTCACCTCAAAACCCCTTTTGGGTAGGGTGTCAGCCCCTAGCAGCTGAGGTATCAGTTATCATGGAGGGTACGCACATACATGTGCTAAAACTTTTCCATTTATGGAATTTCTACCAAAGGCTTATCCAGAAGGATTCTTAACTGCTCAATCTTATGTACAGCTTAAATGGTGAAAAAGGATTTGTACAATGCCCTCTGTTGTACTAGGGTAGATTTTTATGGATTCAGACATGGTCTATTCTGTGGTAAGATTGTATACAAACCATCAGATAAAAGCATTTGATCTAAATTGTATTTCATTTAAGGGCACTTCTTAAATTATCTCTGAAAGGGATTATCTTAATTTTTTATTTAAGATACTGCATGTGATGTATTTTATCCTGTTTTTCATTGCTGTTCTATATCCATTATGCTTTTCACATTATGCATTTTCACCTTACCTTCTGAACTGGTGTCCTCATCAGAGAAAACCCAAACATTTACCTCACAAGAGGTGACCGTCCTTTCGTTCATCATTAATGATCGTTGCTACTTCCAGTGAGTAGATGTCCAACAATTGTATTTCTGCACTTCAAACATCTCATCTGGCTGTTTTATTAACATTAATAGTAATACTTTAGCTTACTGTCTATTGTCCTTAGGGACTGCACAAATCTAATGTAGTAATACTTCTATTAATTTGCCATATATTTTGTTCAGCTCTAAAATATTTTCCAATTAAAAATTCCATACGGACAAACAGAACACTTGCTAAGTATTGGCAAGTAATAAATCTGTAAGTCACGTTTCTTAAAAGTCTGATAACTGTCTGTTGTAGAGATGGGAAACTTTAGTAGTGCAAAGAAAAATAAATTAAGGACCATGCAGACACAATATAACAAAGAATTTAAACTGACCTATGTTTTGAAAAGATCTAGCAAGATGACAGTGCAAAACAGAAGGAACTGAAATTGATATAGAAGAAATTATATGGAAATATTCCTTCTATTCAAGAATACAAAACAGCTTCTTTCAGCCTTTTGCTGAAGATCATTTGCACGTGAGACAACTTTAAGGAAAGGTTTACAGTCAGACAATAATTTCTTCAGTGAAGACTTATCTGCTGTGTGTGACATTCCTGTCATTGTACTGTATCAATGTTATATGAAATATCAACATATTAGTCTTTTCTCCCTTCTACTAAAATATATGTCAAAATGAAATTAAGCAAGCATTTTCTTCACTCCTGAGTAGTTCATCATCTGAGCTAATTCAGTTCAGTATCTTAGCCAGCTGTTTAAAACATCTAATATAATGAAGGTCTTCAAGGAATCTAAGAATTATTGTGACTACATGGAAGAGTAGAAACAGAAGATTTGAATAGGCCAAAAGGAAAATCAAGAAATGTAAGGAGAAATAAAACAAAATGTAGCCTAAGGTCCATCAAATAGGTAATACTGTCCTTTTTGAGCCAGGCACTTAGGGATAAAGAATAAGGTGTGGGTTCTTCAATGAAGAAACCAAACATTAAGAATAATCTAAAGGCAAAAGTTGTAAACTAGGAATTAACTCTTCAATGCTTTTTTTTTAAATTAGGAATAAGTAGGAATAATTTCTGAGAAAGAACTAATTTTCTCTCTGAAAATATTCTGAGAGAGAACTATATGGAAATAAAATATAACCAATGTTTCTAATTAAAGGTCTTTAAAACAGCAAAAAAAAGATTGAAGAAAAACACATTTAGGAACTTGAATTGTTAAGTAAAGAAGGAGAGAATGGGAGAAGAGAGGCTAAGTCCAGATTATTGACATTTCAGAATAAGTCCCTTAGCATCATGGACCCTTCCTCTCCTTTTCTTTCTTTATTCCTTGACATATATCTGTGTGCGGGGAAGCAAGAGAGGGAATAGAAAGAAGAAAGGGCAGAGGGAGGATGGACAGAATAGTATCTTAGAAATGCTTTAAAGTGAGTGTGAATAAGAAGAGGTTTCTGACTTAGCCAAAAAATCAGTGGTGTCTAAATTCTGATCAGTAAGTTTCTTCACTGACTTTGTGAAGTGGAATAATTCCCTTAGATTTTTTTATTTAATAATTCCATATAGGTATGAAACTATCATGAACTCTTCCTCCTTTAACATCGTATAGTGATTTTAAAGTGAAAGTTCTGAATGCTTTAACTATCACATTCCTTATTTTGAGGTCAGACTGTATATGCATCCATTGTTGTATCATTTATAGAATTCTTTAAATGTGTTAGTCTTTTCTTCTCTGTGAGGTCTCTTGCTTTCAGTCACTTGTATTAAGGTCTATTATTCATTAAGATGAAATCATAATTTACTTCTACATTCATCAAATATGTTAGGCTATCTGTCCAACTGTACCCCTCATCCTCTATCTGACTCCTTTTTCCACCTGTACAGTGGAAACACAATGTTCCACAATGGATTTCTGAAGCTCAGAAATGTGATTGAAACTGCAGCTGAATTCCTTGAGGGAATACTGTAGCCTTATATGCTAGTGTTTTATTTTAAAGATGCCAGTCACTTTGAACCAAAATTATTCTTGGATTTTTATGCATTTAAAAATTCAAATGGCACTTTTCCCTTTGTTTTCTTCTTTATGTCCATTGGGTTCACTGGAATCAGCTGATGGATACCTCAGCTTTTGTTATCTGATAAAAACAATAAAAAGGTTGGAACCATTGGTCAAACCTTCTGCAACATACTGTAAGTTTACAATTCATCAAATTGTTCTATTTTAAATCTAGCAGCTACATAATAAAAGCAGCTTGGGAAACCCCTAAATCAGGCAACGGTTTCTTTTTAGATGCTGCATAGCTCATGTGTGGGCGTCTGCTTTCTTTTGCCTTCTCACAGTAGTCCTGTTAATAGAATAAATGTAGTACATGGTTAGGTTCTGTAGTCACTCTAGGACCTATTTTTTGAACCGCACAGTAAAATTAATAGAACTTTATTCAGTTAGAGGGCTCTCCATGACAAGATGCCACTACAGAACACATTTAACCCAACCAAGCTAACCGCTTACTCCATTCTAGCAGTTTCTTCATGTATTTTTGGGGAAAAAGGAGTCATAAAACAGCTTCAATTTTCGTGAAAAAGATGCAAGGTACTTAATTTGATCTTTGCACAGACATCCTTATAAGCACAGGGAAATTTTACACAATACTTTATTGATGGCACACCTGTTCATTTTGAAGGTATTCTGTAAATTACAACATGAGCTGACATATCCTGCTGATCGTTTAATTTTGTGAAGTAATGTAGCTGCCTGTTGTATGTAATCTGTTCATTTCACTTTTCTTGTTATACTGGGAGATAGAAGAGAGTTTTGAATGAAGATTTATGATACCCTGGCTCCTCATATATTGTCTGTATCCATTTTCTCACAACTATAAAGTAAGTCAGTGACAGTGACAACATGTTTGGAATTTTTAAATAAAAAAAATCACAGCTTGTCAACTTAAAAATTTATGTCAATCACTATTTTTGCATAACCCTGTTATTTTGAAAGCATTAGAACTTGGGAGGTTCCCAGGTTCTTTTTTTTTTTTTTTTAATGAACAATAAGAAATCAATAGCAACACTTTTGAAAATACATGAGATATAACCCTCATACTTTGACCCTTATATCTGCCTCAGTCTGTTGCACATACACAGCTGCTGCTTCTGCTTTTACAAGAATGGCAGAAAAGAAGTCTAGCCAATACAGACAGTATACTTACAGGGGAAAAAAAACACAATTGCTAACAATGTTTAGCTGCATGTCCTTACTGTACAGAAATAGTAGCAGAGTCCAGGCCTTGGTGGCTACAAGCATTACTCCAGAAAAGAGCTGTCTTGAAAGGATTTCTATTTCCCCTGTGAAGCTTAAGGGAGAAGTATTGTTCATTGACAAACTTGCTGTTTCTTTTCTCTGGTATTTGGTTTAGTGGTGCTAAATTAGACAGAAAACTTCGTCTAGAACTATATTTGACTGCTTGGGAGAAAAAAAAAAAGACAGACAACCCATGAGTCTAAGGTTGCTTATGAAGTTCAGCCTTCATCTGTGACAACTGAACTTGGATTCCCGTATCCCAAGAAAGGGGATGTCCTAGACCATTGATTCCGGCATTGTCCCTAACAGGTTCAGGACTGGACTCAGCAAGTAAACTTTTCTAATCTGAGTTGGCCTAGAACAAAATTTATGATAACCTGGTGCTTGGTTAGGAATTCCTAAGCATTAGTCCATCGCAAACTGCACCAAATATAAGTCCATTTTATAACTTAAAATTACAACTAAGTAAATTTGACTTTTTTGTTTGTGGTCAATTTTATATAGTCTGCCAAAACACTTATTTGTGGGTAAAATTCTTCTGGCATCTGTACTGCCAGGTTTCTGAGGGCATTTTTGACAGAAAAATAGGCCTTCTACTGCTCTCATATATTTCTGTCCATTTGACAGTCAAGTCTTGTTATTTAATTTTGAGGGGCCTCAGAAAGCCATTTAGACACATTGTTATGAACCAGCTGTCAGAAGATTTTGGTTCACTTGACCTCTTGATCTCTGAATTCGGCATCTCAGTCCCACCTACAATTCAAATTATTTCTCATCTTGAAGAGCTATTATATGCATTTTTCCTTCAATACTTCATTTTCAGGATGTCTTAATCTTGTAAGAAAAATTCCATAGTTACTTTTTGTAGTGAAAGTGAGCAGGGTAGTCTCTGGCTTACACCTGTGTCACCATTTAAAGCAGAGCAGCAATAAACTGAGAGGCAGATGCTCTCTATTAATCCTCACCCTCCCACCAGAAGAAGGGAAATGAAGGAAAAGGGAGAGAGACTTACAAACTGAATATTAGAACAGTTTTACTAAGAACACTAATAATAATGATAATATTAATAACAAGAGAAATAATGCAAAATACACGAAACCAATATTGAGTTTCCTGGAGTTGGGTGCTGGGGCGCTGGCATCCCGCCAGCAGCTGACAAGCAGCACCAGGAAGTCCTGGACTGGCCACGGCAGCAGGCAGGAACTGGACTCAGGTCAGAATCTGGATCAGGATCACAGGCAGAACAAGGAGCAGGGTCCTCTTCAGAAGCCAGCCGTGGACAGAGAGAGCGAGCGAGACCCTCGTGAACCCTCAGCTTTAGACTGAGTATGACGTGCATGGCATGGAATACCTCGTTGGTCAATATCAGGTCACCTGTTCTGTCCACCCCTCCCTGTAACTGCAACCCTTTACGACTCCTTACTTGCAGGACCCAAGAGGTCTATTGGTGACCTTGGCTGCTGTAGTAATAATTATACACAGGGGCCTTTTTCTGCATTCCTTTCCTACCGTTAGCTCAGTGTAGCCTTAAACATTAGGCACTCTCAGCTTTGGAGCGGACGGTGTCTGTAAAATATGCAGCCAGCTTCAGAAAAATGCAGTTACTTAGAAGAACTTAGCCGTAAGGAAGATTCACCAAAGGAGAATTGGTTCTGTTTTAACCAAAACCACGATAGCTTCATACCAATCTGACAAGACCTGAAGATGATCACAATGGTGAATAAGGACATCTGATGAGTAAATAGACCTTCTCTGTAATGCAGTGATTGTGATGCTTAGGGGAGGTGGAGACAAAACCATCCAGAAGTACATTCTCCAGACACACCAAGTGGTCAGTCTTACTTCCTTAAAGGAACAGAGTTCTTTCAAAGCTGCATTGCTGCTGTTGTCTGAGGTAGAGCAGCCTGCTTGCGGTTCAGCAGTGTGAGCCACAGTTATCACATGGGAGTACTCATAGTCATCCCACAACTGTTCCTGTGAGCGAAGGTACCTTCTCTCTGGATTTCAGTTCCATACTCAGTCAGTCTGACTTCAGGTAAAGGGGTCAGCACAGACTTTTTACATAGGACCTGCTACTCCCTCCCCTCAAAGACCAGACACGTTGTCTCTCTCATATGAATGCAGTAGGCATAAAGAGATAGAAGGAACATGCGGACAGTGTGCTGAGACAATCTCTTTCCTCCAGAAGCAACAAAGGAGGGGAAGTAGGATGGCCAAGGCAAACCCACAAAGCCATGCAAGGAAATACTGAAGTGCAGAAGTGTAGATAAGGATAAAAATATATAGGGATTGTTATTCTTTGCCCACTCTGCTGTTTACTGTGGATAAAATAATATATATACAATTTTTTGTTCTGTAACATCTGTTTCTATGTCAGCATAAGTTTACACTATTAAAGGCTCCTGCTGAGAATTGCTTACAAACAGCAGATGCAGCAGGTCGCATTAGGTTTACAAGAAAGAGAGATTCATTCTTGAAGTATGTTACTACTGAATGAGCTGCATTATTCCTGTCTGAATCAGGTGGGGAAACTCTGGAATTTCAATGAAAAAAGTCGCAACTGAAATAAATATGATAATGGATGTCAACTCAATAAATGTCAACCAAACCCTAACTATCAGCTCAGTTGGCATTTCTCATTAATTTTTTTGTGTGGTAGAAGTTTTCAGTGTGATATCACAGTCTCTTAAACCTCAGTGCTGCCCCCAATCCCAGCAAAAAAACTTACAGTTCTCCAACACTTGGCCCAAGTAGTTGAACACATAATGGAGCAGCACTTCGTAAATATCTTGGCCATAACAGATCTAGTGGAAAACTCCTAGGTGTCTCTGTTTTTTTTTTTAACAAAGTGAAACAAATAGTAATTCTGAAACACTCAACGTCTACCCATAAAACCACTAGGTGACAGTAATGTGAATGTCACTTAAAACTATAAATGAAATAACTTTGCTGCTTCTCGGTAATCTTATTTAACTGTAAGTTTTCAAATTAATTCAGGATAGTATTGTACAGCACACTTATCCACAGCTCCCAAAACAGTTTTTCTTGATTAGTTATTAATTTGATAACTTAATATGTTTTTAATTACATTTCAGTAAAGAGTATTCTCCTCGCCATGTTCCAAAGGTTTTTATTTTAAAAAAAGGAGAAAACAAAATATCTTAAAAATTTTGAAACAACCATGTATGAATTAAGTTCTGATGGGATATCACTATATGCAGAGATTAACTAACATATTTAGGGGAAGATTTTTAAAGTTACATGAAAATTCATCTGGATATACCTTGTTTGTACATATATTCTTATATTCACCTTCACAAAGCATACTATAGACAAAGGCTTCAGGAAAGAATAATTATGATAGACTATATATAAAATGAATATTACAGAATATCATGGAAAGTGAATGTTAGATTAATGTATTCTGGTTTTATGCAGGGCAAATAATTCTAGAAGTTAAACTATTGCAGTCCAGGAACTGAAATTTGTCCAATCAAAACTAGACAATATATCCTGATTGTCAAAAGCAGATATCTGTCAATGAACTGTGAACCACCTAGAGTCTAACAGCTTTCTGTAAATTAGAGCAGAAATAATTTAGCACAAAAACATACTTGATAAGACTCTAAAATTCTCACAGGTGAAAAGAGAGACTAGTTGTACTTTTTAGAAAATGCTAGAAAATTTTATCACAAATTTCTCTATTGCACTAAATTTCTGTCTCTCGCAGCAGTTACCAATATTTGGACTAAACTATGTGTTCTGAATTCATCCATTCATTTTTCTTCCACTGACATCTCCCATATATTTTAATCTTCTCGGTGTGTTTAGAGTATGTTTATAGTCTGGACAGATACTGGTATGTGTCTTTCCAATTACAAAATGTAACAAGCATCTGACTGAAAGTAAGTCTTCTCTTTTACGACTCTGTGGTGGTGCATCCCCACACAAACACCTAGCAATCCCAGAACCAGCCAACATAGTATTTTTGCTTGCACTGCAAGAATATCTAGCTGGTGTGCATTGAATCAGGATGACTTGGCACTTTCCTTGTCTTTGTACAAGAGCAGTGAGTTGGGCCAGTCAGGCACTCCCTGACCACACCTGGAATTCCTGATGCCTGGAATCGCACTTGCCTGGTAAATATCAGACCTGTACATTCTGGGTACTACTGCAATTGTATAGTTGCTGTCTAACTATAAGGATTGAATTGTGTGGATTGTGACCAGGATTAAAAATTACTGATGTCTAAAGTAAATCATCTTAAGACCCTATAAACAGCAGTACCAAGGAAGGCCCTTTGAGCCCTTCTGGTCCACAGTGGGCTGCACTAAGTAACTCTCTCTGAGTGGTACCCTTCTCAGAGTAACTCGTGAACTACCTGGGCTGATCTCCTTGAGACTCAACCTTTTCCCTTTGAGAAATCATTTGATTTGAAGTGCGTATTTCACTGAACTCGAGGGGAAATTATGTGATTGCTTGTGTGTGTGAGAAAGAATCAGTTCAAAGCATAATATTCTACTACTGTGATTGTAACAGTATTCTATTACTGTGATTGTAATAGTAAATTCTTTCTAATCACTCTGTAAATGCTAAGTTAACCGGTGACTGATACCTGCTAAATTTCTGTGATTCTCATTCTCTCTTTCAACTGTGAGCACACTCTGAAATCCAGCTAAACATATTCCTTAGACATAAACCTTTGTGGTTTAAGGCCAGTTCTGGGTCCAGCCGCACCTAGGCTCCTCTCTGAGCAAGAGTTTAGAGAGCAAGGGGGTCCAGTCCTAACCTGGTGACTCAATGGGAGGGTCTCCCTTACCCCTTACACTTTTCTTTTACTCTGTATAAATCATTTTCCACTCAAAACCTCCTTCGATTTTGTACTCTATTCGTCTGATAAGTAATAGAGTGAACCTTGCCAATGAACTTTATAAGAACACATTTTCTAAATTTTCAGTAAAATCTTTTCTTGCAAATCCTTTGAGTGATTATTTAAGTGACCTAACCACTCATTTACAACAGACACTAACCTTTACTCCAGGCTGAATAACCCACTTCAACACAGATCTCTGACTCCCCTGTACCACTCTCACAAACTTTTGTAGAATGGGGAAAGCAGCAGCATTAAGAAACTTTTTATTTTAATGTTCTGTTAAAATCCCATTGGATTTACAAATATACCACAAAGCCTGCTCTCTTTTGGAATAGACATCTCTGAATTTCAAAATACATTAAATGAATAGTGATTTCATAGTAATTACTATTTTTCTTCTAGGCATACTGGCTTCAGAAACATCTTTTTGCTTTTGTCTATTTTGATAAGCATGAATTTAGATGTTATAGTAGAGATAAAATTATAGTAAGAAAAGCTAAAGATATTTTAAATAATAATCCTTACACTAATTTCTTTTTTCTTCCTGAGAAAACCTATCATAATTCATCATTAAACCTAGTGGGTCAATTTTTACTGTAAGTATATAGTAAATATAAGATCAAAATGGCAGCAAATCTCATATTTTACACAATTACATTACAAATAAAAGCTAAATTTTAGCCTCTGTTTCTCCATATATAAAAATGTATATATACATACATACACACATATAAATAAATGTTTTTATATCATACATATATGCACACGCATACATAAGCATTTTTGTACATGTCAGTCTTATAACCCTGAAATATTATACGCCCTCTCCTAATTAGATTTATAATATATGGAAAATAAACATCTGCATTTGTTGAAACTGCTATTAGTAAGATATGCAAATTATAATTGAGATGTTTCTGCTGCAATTCATAAGATTCTGCAATAGAAAAATATCTAGATATGATGGGAAAACCCGAGACTCCATTTATCTTACTTTTTCTAATTGAAAGATTTCTGAAACAATGGCTTTCTGCATAGCAGCTGGAAGTAAAGATAGCCTTCTCTCCCAGGAAATAGCAGTAGTACTAATTAACATGTTTTCAAAAACCTCACTGTTGACGGTGAGCTGCAAGAGCAGAAAAAGGTTGCTAGGTACCTGCACTCACAAGATCTGAATTTTTTTATTCTTTGGGAGAGAATATATCGCAAAAGTTTCAGCACAGGCAACTTTCCCTGCTAGCAAATTTATTCTTCAGTGACTGGAAAACATTAACTTAAATCTTTTTAATGAACTAATGGATCATGTAAAACACCTTATACTTTAGCAAGATCATTTTTAATCAAACATTTTAAATTCAATTAGTTAATATTTGAGCTTCACTTTGTATATTGAAAACTGATAACTAGTGTTACTACACAAACAATCTTAATCCCAGCAAAATGGATAGGGTTTGAAAATTTATTACAGTTTTTTTGTTGTTTTCTCAATCACGATACCTTCTGTTGGTGTATCTTCTGCCTAGCCTCTGCCCAAGGCAATGTTCATTAAAGGCTACATATACAAATAATATTTCTATATGAAAGCATTGAAATATTTGTACCTGTACACATGGTACCAAACGGTGGGATTCTTGTTATATCTTATTGTTCTAAAGACACTTAAAGAGCATATCGAGTTTGTAAAATAGGCTGAGATATTTTCAAGATTTGAGAAATCATGTACATTAATATGAATGAGAAGTAGATTCATTTTCTCTGTTAAAGCTACATCTTGAAATAGCAACCTGTTCCTGCATACTATATGCTCTTCATGCATATTAATTTGCTCTCTTCAGGAACCATCATGCAGGATAGTATGACAGAAACTCCCTCCATTTTGTGAAGGGCTCTAGTTCACCAGCATTTATATAGCTGTTATAAATTTATGCACTGATAGAGGTAGGATTTCCACAGGTGAGACAAAACTTAGCAATCCAGTGACCAAAATAGCCTTATGTGATGATGTTCAGCCAGTGAAAATACAGAATTTCAGCAAAATCCTCCTAACATAAGAAAGTGAGAATAGTCTAATTAAAGCAAAAGTCTGGGGTTTTTGAGGTTTTTATTGGGTTTTGTTTGGGGCTTTTTGTCTGCTTTTTTGTGAGGTTTTTATTGTTTGGGTTTTTTTTTCTCTTGGGACAGAGAAGGTGGAAGGTGTAGCAAAGAGGATATGTGAACAGGACACAATAACAATGATACCCCCCTTCATCATGCTCTTTCCAACTCTTGCGTAATCAGCTGCAGTTGACCACAAATTATGCTGGTGAGTAATCCACCCCAGTTAGCATCATCTTATAGTAGTCACCATAAAGCCTTTAACTAGTTTATTTTCGCTGTTCTAGAAACACAGTTTTATTGGCCACCATTGCATGGCTGTATCTCATCATACTGCAGGCTTGGGAAGTCTAAGAACAAGATAACTGGCATCAAGATTGCACATGGAGAACAGAAGTGAGGTCTCCAGCTAGTTAAGTATGTTTCCAGAACCAGGAAGTGTGTCCCTCGAGCAATTCCTCTTACTTCTAAAATGGTGTATGTATGAAGGAAACCACGGGTTTAAAATTACTCAAATTTCTATCATTATGAGAGACATATTGAAACATTTACTGATCAGTCAGGGAGTCATTGTGTTATGGCAGATGAGACATTGAGCAAGGAATTATGTAGACTTGATACTAATTTCTAAAATGTGATAATTACATTTACTTTCTTCATGATGAATGTTCTGCTCCTCTGAGATACTAAGCATCCTCCATCTCCACTGAAGTAAATAAAGTGCAGATGTGGCCCTCAGTGTTAATTCATCCCTTTGTGTTTGCTGTAGGCTCTTTGCATGCTCTTCCCAGCTCTAACTAAACTAGAATAATAATTATCATCATCCTATTATCCTTGTCCTATAAATTAAGAAAACCTTGCTTTGCAGTGAAGAAGCTCTGCAGATTTCAGCATATAAAGAGGGGAATGAATTGGAAGAGACCAAAGATGCAGAACTCTTGTCAAACGTGTCTGAATTGATAGAAGTTGTGAACTTACAGCTGCTAATTCAATGAACCAGATGGTATCAATTGTAAAACCAGGCGCAGGAAATAAGGTTGTTAGCCCTCCTACGAATCAATTAGATCAGCATGAAAAATCCGTAAATGAACTTCCCACCAAACAAACAAATTGCACCAAAAACTGTCTCCAGTGCTCAGCTGAGTCATGAATGATTGGTCCTTTTGCAAGTGGCAGCTGCCATTAAGTCTGCTTATTTCTGTTATGAATAAATCTACCAAAATTTAATTTTCAGCTGTTAATACATCATTGGAAGCTGCTTGATCCAACACCTTTCTTTTTACTCATCCATGCTAACTGGAAGGGTCAGAAAGTATAAAGTCTGTCACTGACCTAACACCAGTTACTATTGCATGTGTTTCTGTAGGCCTTCTTTATCCCAATAAACAAGTAATATCGTATTTCACTTAGGACAAAGCTACTTCCAAAATGTTGCTTCTGTGAAACATAGAGTAATATTAGTCAGTTTTTGGGTGATGCTTTGATATTCTTTCTAGTGAAATCTGATCTGCCATTTTCCCAAAATGATGCACAATACACAGCAGCTTTCATAAGAGACTACGGAGATTGGTGGGATGTTAGAGCAGGTATGAGGTAGTTTAGCAGAGATATCTGGGATGATTCCAGGATAGTGGGGAGAAGGGAACTGGCGAATTAGATTAGAGTAGTTCCTGATATTGTATTGTATCCTAGTTCTGCCAGGAGAAGATTTTTAAAAGAAATGTCCAAGAATATCTGTAAACATCTTTCCTCTTGAGGGACTATCTTCTGAAATATGCTATGTAAAGGGTTTTCTAGTCAAACACGTAACAGAAATCTTTAAATACTTTATACACATATAAGCTATATATACATATTTTATGCATGTGTATATGTAAAAATATATTTACATTAACTATATTAAAAATATTCTTTTCACATGATTTCATTAGTTTTTTAGCTACGAGAAGACATAGAAACAGAGTCATATTGCATTCTGGACTGGAATTAAAGTACAGTTGATTGATTCATAATCAACCTAATTCGCTCTCTGTAAGCACTTCTAGAAGAGAGAAAGCAAGCTAGAGAAGAAGAAACGCACTGAGAGGGTTTTCTCAACATTTAAATCCTCTTACACAAAATGAACTACCACTGGGTTGGACTAAAAGACAGTACTCCCATTAACCTTGCTCTCTCTAGCTAAAAATTAATTCGAAGCATTCAAATAGTTCTACAGATTAAGTCATCCAAAGTGAAAAAAAGATCAGAAAAACTCGGAGGATGAAGACAGAGTACATACCTCAGAATATGTTTTGCATGATAATGAATGGGGGAAAAAAATACCAGGAAAACTGAACACTCTAAGACAATTATGACAATTTGTTCCATTCACATAGGTTCCATAGCCTACCAAGGGAGGTGTCTCACTTGACCTGCTATTTGCTAACAGAGAAGGACTGGTGGCAGATGTGGTGGTCAGAGGCTGGCTTGGGCTTAGCAACCGTGAAATGATAAGAGTTCTCAATTAGTGGCAAAGTAAAGAGGGGGGCCAGCAAATCTATCACCTTGGACTTAAAGAGGACAGATATTGGCCAAGCCACTCTCCATCATCTGTCAGCCATCCTGGCTAAGAGGGGAGGTCCCAGACGACTGGAGGATCGCCAATGCAACACCCATCTAAAATAATGGCCAGAAGGAGGTTCCCAGGAGCTACAGACCTGTCAACCTGACCTCGGTGCTGGAGAAGCTTATGGAGTGATTCATCCTGAGTGCACTCACTGGGCGTGTGAAGGACAACCAGGGGATTAGTACCAGCCAGCATGGGTTAATCAAAAGCAGGTCCTGCTTGACCAACTTGATCTCCTTCTATGACCAGGTGACCCACTTAGAGGATGAGGGAGAGGCTGTGGATGTCACCTGCCTGGACTTTAGTTAGCCCGTTGACCCTGTCTCCCACAGCATCTTCCTGGAGAAACTAGCTGCCTGTGGTTTGGAAGGTTGTACTCTTTGCTGGATATAGAACTGGCTGAATGACTGAGCACAGAGAGTAGTGGTGAATGGATTTAAATCCAGCTGGTGGCCAGTCACAAGTGGTGTTCCCCAGGGCTCAGTTTTTGGATCCAGTATTGTTTAACATCTTTATCTATGATCTGGATGAGGGGAATGAGTGCTCCCTTAGCAAGCTTGCTGATGACACCAAGTTGGGTAGGAATGTTGATCTTCTGGAGAATAGGAAGGCCCTGCAGAGGCATCTGAACAGGCTGGATCAATGGGCCAAAGCCAAATGTATGAGATTCAACAAGGCCAAGTGCCGGGTCCTACGCTTCAGTCACAACAACCCCTTGCAACACTACAGGCTTGGGGAAGAGTGGCTGGAGAGCTGCCTGACGGAAAAGGACCTTGGGGTGTTGGTTGACAGCCAGCTGAACACGAGCCAGCAGTGTGCCCAGGTGGCCAAGAAGGCCAAGAGCATCCTGGCTTGTATCAGGAATAGTGTGGTCAGCAGGAATAGGGAAGTGATCATGTCCCTGTACTCGGCACTGGTGAGGCCGCACCTCAAGTACTGAGTTCATTTTTGGCCCCTCACTACAAGAAGGACATTGAGGTGCTGGAGTGTGTCCAGAAAGGGGCAATGAAGCTGGTGAAGGGTCTGCAGAAAAGTTGGATGAGGTGTGGCTGAAAGAACTGGACTTGTTTAGTTTGGAGAAGAGCAGGCTGAGAGGAGACCTTACCACTCTCTACAACTACCTGAAGGGAGGTTGTAATGAGGCAGGCGTTGGTCTCTTCTCCCAGGTAACTAGTGATAGGACGAGAGGCAATGGCCTCAGAGTGCATCAGGGGAGGTTTAGATGGGATATTAGGAGAAATTTCTTTACTGAAAGTGTGGTCAGGCTTTGGAACAGGCTGCCCAGGGAGATGGTGGAGTCACCATCCCTGGAGCTGTTAAAAAAATGTGTATATATTGCACTTTGGGACATGGTGTTATAGTTTGGCTGCAGCCGGCAACAAAAGCGCCAAACGGCCGTCCCTCCCCCTCCTGGGGTGCGGAGGAGAATAGAAAGAAAGAGGCAAAAACTGGTGGGTTAGGATAAGGGCAGTTTAACAGAACAGTAAACAAAGGGAACAGTAATAACAATGATACAGATAAGGGGAATACACAAAACAAAACAGACTGCAGAGAGAGCCACTCTCACTGCCCGCCCCTGCCGCGTGCTCCCGACTCGCGAGTGAGTTCCCACTGCCCCGCTACCTCCCAACCGGAATCCAGCATGACGGCACATGGTATGGAATACCCTATTCTGTTTGGCCAGGTGGGGTCAGCCTGCCTGGCTGTGTCCCTTCCTGGATTCCAGTGAAAAATAACCCTGTCCTGGCCAAACCCAGGACATTATCCACCCCTTATTCCACACCATCTACGTCATGCCCATGTCCCCCATTGTCCAGTTGATCACCATCACTTCTCCTGTCTCCAGATATCATTCCCTCAGTCTATGGATCATCACTCTAAAGTGTCCGTTGAGTTCATTTAATCCATGACTTCGGGCTCCATCTGCTGTAACGGTCTTCTGTGGCAGGAGAGGTGATGTATGGTGATGGGCGGTCACTTGCTGCATCCGGAGCTCACGGCTGGTGTATCCAGAGCGGCCCGTGCCCACAGTCTGCAGATTGGAGATGTCAGTCTCGATGAAGTTGCTGGGTGCCAGTTGTTGAAAACCAAGTCCAGTCCCATCATCGATGTGCTCTTCTAGGTTTTCATCAAAAAGTCCATCCTTCTTTAATCTGGACGATTGTTACTATGATACTACTGGTATAAGATATAACAATTATAACTAGGATAACAGACAGTGACAGGGCTATTTTAACAATTAACTTTATACAATGTATTTATGGACTATTCTCCCCCCAAATCAAATCCCCATGAGGTACACATCGGACTTCCCCATCCTTCCACATTACCCACCAGGTATACCCAGGTCCTTGAGCAAAAGCAATCCCATGGAAAGGCTTGCCTTTGCCCAAGGCAGGACTAACCCAAACCGTCTTCCCTAGCATGTTCCACGTGTGCACTAAGGGGACTTTATCCCATTCTAGAGGGTGCTGAGGTTTTGACTGGGCAGGACCAGCCCGGTTGGTGGATCCTCTGTTGTTAACCAACCAGGTGGCCTTTGCCAAATGAGTATCCCAATTTTTGAAAGTCCCTCCCCCCATTGCTATCAAAGTGGTTTTTAGCAGCCCTTTCTACTGCTCAGTCTCTCCCGAGGCTGGTGCATGGTAGGGGATGTGACACACCCACTCGATACCATGTTCTTTGGTCCAGGTGTCTATAAGGCTGTTGCGAAAGTGAGTCCCATTGTCTGACTTAATTCTTTCGGGAGAGCCACGTCACCACAGGACAACGTGCCTTGCTTTTCCAGGCCCAGAATGGTATTCCGGGCAGTGGCATGGGGCACAGGGTAGGTTTCCAGCCATCTGGTGCTGGCGTCCACCATTATGAGCACATAGCTCTTGCCTTGGCAGGTTTGTGGCAGTTTGATGTAGTCAATTTGCCAAGCCTCCCCATATTTATGTTTTAGCCATCGTCCTCCAGACCACTGAGGCTTTACCCGCTTGGCTTGCTTGATTGCAGCACATGTTTCACATGCATGGATAACCTGTGCGATGGTGTCCATGGTCAAGTCCACCCCTCGGTCACGAGCCCATCGGTATGTCGCGTCTCTTCCTTGGGGGCCCGAGGTGTCATGGGCCCACCGAGCTATAAACAGTTCACCCTTATGTTGCCAGTCCAGATCCACCT
>Ga0065711_1027479_pt1 | contig 48988 bp, 32 predicted proteins | sample Hoacrofraction12_FD_59098 | JGI IMG/M metagenome (GOLD analysis project Ga0065711, IMG submission 59098) | Hoatzin crop microbial communities from Cojedes, Venezuela - Epithelial fraction 12 v2 (version 2) | ecosystem: Host-associated > Birds > Digestive system > Esophagus > Crop | place... | reverse complement strand
TTTTTTTTTTTTTTTTTTTTTTTAATTCATGAAGATAAAGTAAAAGGCAGTTAAACTGTCTGTATTCATTCTTCCAGGACAGAATGGAGAAAGGTTTCTGTTTAAAACATGGTTCTGATGTACTTAAAGTTTATTAATCTTACCAAAAAATATACAGGCATTTTTTAGCACCGCAGCTGAGGCCAGGAGTTTCGGTATAGTTGGGACCAACGGCAGTGCTGAACCTGAGAATGTGTGACTGCTGATTACCTGTGTGTCAACTAAACTGGAAGCTAGAGGTCACCTCTGCTCTTGCATCTGCCTGTGCTGCCCATTTGCTGAGCAAGGTGATAGAAACCATTTTTAAAAAGTTATCTCAGGTGTCAAGAATGATGGATTGTAGAGAAGGGAGAAGGAGAAAAGAAAACCGACTCAAAAGTCCCCTTTTCTATAAAGGGGGAAGTAGTGATACAAGGTCATGTGTCAGGCTGCAGTGGTGGTAGTTGGCTTCAAAACCTCAATCTAGGGTGCAGAAAGCCTCTGAAAGCAAGTAACATAGCAACTAACATATACTTTGACAAGCAAAGTTGCTTTTCATTTTATAGTTTTGCTTCAATAACTAGTCATTTTAGTTTATCACTCTAATCCTCCATGCTAATATTTATATATAAAAAATATTTTACAGCTCAGGCATTACGTTACTTTTGTGTGGTTTATTTCAACGCTTATTCTGTAAGGGAGAAGTGAAGCACTTTCAGTTAATAAGGAATCTTGGAAAGCCTAAAAAGCTTCTTCATTTCAGTGTTGTATATGTGAGTTTTCTGATAATTTATTTTTATGCCTGAAAAGTTGCACAGTTTCAAGGGCTTTATATATATTAGGATGAATCATGCCAAAACTTGAACTAGGAACACTTGAGGAAACCTAGAAAAGACTGCAGAATTACCAACAAATAATCTTTTGGTTACCAAGAACTATGTGATTAACCTTCATGTTCCTTCACTTTTCCTGTTGAAAAAATAAACTTCTAAAGCTGGGGGGATGAGGAACTGACTTTTTCCAGATAACATTGATTGTAAATTTTTTCGTGACTTTGATGGGAGAACAGCGAAGTAAGATGCAGTCCTCCAAAAGATAACTCACACAACATCTTCCCCATGTTGCTTTTTTTTTTTTGCTCAGCAGAGAAGCACTTTTTAATGTATTGGCTGTTGCTCTTCTTGTCGTAACATTTGTTCTTCTTTCTCCCAGTGTCATACTCTATTGCTTGGGTTGCAGCTGCAGTGCGCTGGAAGTTGTTTTTTTTCAGGGAATATCTGGAGGTCTTTGAAACTTACATAATTGTTTCCGTTATGAAATGTTCGTTTTCACAGGTGCTGAACTTTAAGGAAAGCAAAGACAACACAGTCACAAGACCTTACTAAAGAACTAAAAGGAAAATGATCATTCGCTATTAAGAAAGTAATTGAGTACCCTATCAGAAATCTGACTCTTAGATAATTTTGTAACTTTTTGTTAGTATAAAACTAACATTCTTACGTGTCCCAATGCAGGTCTGAAGAAGCAAACAAAGCTTTTTCTGCAGCTGTGCAAATGCATGATGTGCTAGTGAAAGCATGGGCAATGTGGGGTGATTATCTGGAGAATATCTTCGTGAAAGAACGTCAGCTTCACCTGGGTGTGTCTGCTATTACTTGCTACCTGCATGCATGTCGTCATCAGAATGAGAGCAAATCAAGAAAATACTTAGCAAAGGTAAGATCTAGATGTTTAAAAAATAATTGTAACTCCACCCCTTCAGAAAAGGCTGGGATAATGTTCAGTGCCCAAATTTGTGTAATTAGAGAACTGCCAGTTACTGGTGGAAAGCTTTAGACTGAAAGTCTGCATATGGTTTCTGTTTGGTCATTGCATGTAATTCCTCGTGGGTTTTTCTACTTCATTGATGTACCTGTTGTGTGAGTTTTAGTGTATTTTTTTTGTTTTGTTTTTTTTTTTTTTTTTTTAAAGTTTGGAACCTTTTTGTGGGAGAAAGGGGACAAATCACATTCTGCATTTCTAATATATAATGCAGTGAAATATCTGCAGAAAGGCATCCTTTTGTAGTCTAAAGAGTAATGTAATTTCCTGTCTGTTTGTCATTAGTATGGATAATTCATAATAACGCTTACTTCGGAACTGCATTTTCTTCCAAATAGGCGTTTTGTGTAAATTTTTACTCTAATTCAGTGATTTCAGCCAAAGTTCTTTGTGTTACATATTTCTCAGTTTGGAGGTATTAACTTTAATCTCTTGTGAGGAAAATTTAAAAAATGATAGCAGACTGTGGAAGACAATCTATTTTGAGCATGAAACAAACACAGAAAATTTTTTTTCCAGATTAAAGGTGTCCTCCATAGCACTCTGAATTGTGTTATTCTCCCTGTCTGATTTCGTAACTGTTAGTGATTTTTTTAGTCAGTACTTAATATATTTGCATTTAAATTATGTTGTAGAAAAAGTATCATTAGGGGTGGACAGGTAAAATAATTAAAAACACCCAAAGAAATACTCAAGCTCTCACTTCAAAGTTAATTTATCTGTATCACACATTTTAAGTTCTATAAACATGCCTTATTTTCCACCCACTCCCCCAACCAAACACCCGAAGAATTTGTGGAATGCTGTCATGTTCATTGGCTTTTTTCTGTCTTGTTTCATAGCAGGTAGTACACTTCCATTTATTTTTTTTTTTTACATCCTTTAAATACTGTTTCTAGGGGAAAAAATGACATTGGCCAGGTATAATTAATGTAAGTTCTTGTGTCCAAGGAGACTTTGACATTTAGGACTTCACTATCATATTAATAAAACATGTGTGGGTTTTTTTCTACATCGTATGATTGATGTGTCTTGAATTTAAGCCCTGAGGTGTCCTCTTGAAATTCTCTTTTAGGTGCTTTGGCTACTGAGTTTTGATGATGATAAGAACACCTTAGCAGATGCAGTAGACAAGTACTGTATCGGTGTCCCACCCATTCAGTGGTTGGCCTGGATTCCACAGCTGTTGACGTGCCTGGTTGGCTCAGAGGGCAAACTCCTTCTGAACCTCATTAGTCAGGTACAGAAGATAATCACTAATTCTCTATTGTCTCTAATCTTTGTTTTCAAGATGAGATACAAGTATTTTTCAAAGCAAATTAAGAAAATGCCAAGCTTTAAAATATGATTGTTTGCAACTGTTGATGAGTTAAAAAATGATAATTTCTCTCTATAGGTAGAATATTTTGTATTTCAAAGTGAGTGTTATTTAAGGAAATTAAACCCAGTGGAGCTGTATGCCATATGTGCATGAGGCACTATAGCTTCCCCTCTGGAATTCTATTTATTACATTTTTATTAACATTATAGAACACACTTAGAAATATATAGTAAAATGCTTGTAATGCAACAGTAGGGATGAAGAATTGTTAGCTCTAGTGACCGAAGGGCAAACTATTTAATTAATGGTTTGGTTTTTATTAGCCTTGATTTTAAAAAACAAGACTGCCTGGCACAATCAGAAATCTTTACTGGGGCTTTGTAGATTTTCGCCTGAAGTTTAGCATGACAAATGTTGAGGCAAATAAGGATGAGGTTTAGGGAGTTAGATGAAGAAACTGCCTTCCTGGATGTGTACCTCTGAACTGACAGATAGGAGTGTTGATTAATCTTGCTTGGGGATTTTAAGAGTCTGCTGCCTACTGCTGTCTGCTCTGAAGCAGAATCTTAAGAACAGAATGTAGACCTGTATCTCAGTACAGAGTTGCTTTAAGCATGTCTGTAGACTAAAGGAGAAGTGACATCTTTCTGTCAGTGTGTTTTTTAGATACTGTTTTGTTACTGCGTAGCGCGAACAGGGTTCAAACGTCATGTTTTCAGAGATGTTAGCTGTTCATGGACTAGCTTCAGCTCTGTTTTAGCATGTGTACAGCCTGGAAGCATTTTGATGTTTGTTTGTTCAGGTTAATGTAAAACAATTGTGAAGTCCTGTTAACATACAGGTGAACGTATGAAGCTCTCCCATTAGCCGGTACCCCAGGCCACTTCTGTCTGCAGCACTCCACTGTTGCTGAAAACTGGCAAAAGACAGCTGTTGTGCTGAATTCCACACAGTAGTTGCCTTCCTTCCCTTCACTTTTGATTTTTGAGATATGGAATTGATAATCCGTATGGGTCCCTTCAAACTCAAGACACTCTGTGATATCCAGCTCCTTTTAAGCTGTTCCTTATTGTTGCTGTTTCAAAGCTCTGAGAATGTGTGTTTTTGTAGAGAGAGAATATGTCCATGTGTGTTTGCATGTGCATCGATACTTGTGTGCATAAGGCTAGGTTAGTATGTGTGTGCATGTGTATACGTATGTTTCCTTGCCTCTCTCCATAAAATTAAAATGCAACTTTGAAGAGACCATGCACCCAAACACCTTAAGAAAGCAAAGTAGCTAAGGCAACATTTCTGATGCATATGGCTTGCTATTGTCTTGCAACACCAGTGTGCTTAGCTGTCTTCTGACAGCAGACAGAAAAATCTATATCAATGACTTGTAGACACTTTTTATTTGTTGAGATCTGTATAAAATTTTTAGAAGTGAATGCCTACTCAGAAGTCCTACTGTAGCTGGAAATTAGGCTCATAAATACCACACATACTTTTCATTTATCTTTCCTTTAAACTTTAGGTCTGTAGCAGGAATATAAAACAAAAAAATACCAGATTTAAAACTCTGTTTGCAGCATCATAGAATCATAGGTTGGAAAAGGCCTCTTAAGATCATAAAGTCCAACTGTCACCCCAACAGCACCATGCCTACTAAACCGTGTCCTAAAGTGCCACATCTACATGTGTTTTGAACACCTCCAGGGATGGTGACTCCACCGCTTCCCTGTGCAGCCTGTTGCAAAGTGCTAGAACCTAAACCTTACAATTCTTTTCAAATAATTTACTCCTGAATTACAGCATGAAGCATATGTGTGTCAGGTTAGTAATCTGCCATGAATATCATATTACTGAACAGTTAAATGCCATTGCAAAATTTCTACCACTTACCATACCCATTTGGATGGAGAAAGAATCATGCCTTAACATGTGCTCTGTGGTGGGTAGTACTTAGACACATTGTTTCTTTCCTTTAATTGATACCGAGATTTACAGATTCTCAACGAGACGCTTAATGTTAATATTTCTTTAGCTTTTTTTTTTTTAAATGGAAGCCATAATTTTTTTTTTTCTTTTTGAGTGAAGTTGGTATCCCCTTATATTAAGTGCCACAATTTGGTGGAGTTAAGTTACTCTCTAATGGGCCTTCTTATCGAGTATCATGGGGCTTGTGGCCTAATTTAAACACCAACCGCTGTCATCATGTCTGTTTTTCTTCCATTATGTACACAAGTAAGATCTTTGAGCTGGCCCAGCTGGTACACTGGCATTGTGCTGTTTTCAGGTTTATTAGGCAGTATGATCTGGAAACCCTAATTAGGTAGTGCCTTAACAGTGTGTGTATGGAGTTATCACTTCATCCTCTTTGGGTTTCTGTTACTCAAAGAATCTTTAATTTCTTAGTTTTTCATAAGCTGTTATTTTAACCAAGGAGCTGATTATTACTGAATTGCACTCACTTACAAAGAGAATTTGTATGTATTGATCTGATCTGTAGTCAGTTTTCCTTAACTGAGAAATATGTATATGTGTATCTCCAAATAGGTTGGAAGAGTCTATCCCCAAGCTGTCTACTTCCCTATTAGGACCCTCTATTTGACCTTGAAGATAGAACAACGAGAGCGCTACAAAAGCGGTGAGCTTGATAATGATCATATTGTTTGGGCTCTTTGTAACTTAGTTATTATTTTGAATTTCACTCGATTTTACCGGGAAAATACATTCTCTAGAAAACATACAAACATATCAAGACTAAGGAAAATAATTCTTGATAAACTTAGCTTGCATTCGTTTCTGAGAAGTTGAATCTACAGATGGCTTGACCTATCTTGAATTTTCTTGAATAAGATTTTTTAAATCTTATTATTTTATCTTATTTATTTTTCAAGATATTTTCTTGAATAAGATATTCGCTGTGAACAGCATTTAGAGCAGAGTTTTCTTTCTAAAAAATACATTTTATTTCTAAAACCCAAATTTTTCTCAAATTTTCTGAAGTTCAGTAGGTAATACATGATTAATACTTAATGCAAATCTAAAGCAAATTCTTGGAACAATTTATTGTATTTCATGTGGGCATGTATGAAGTTTATGAAAGGTAGTTTTAATTTTTTTAAATTTTCCACTTTCCAGATTCTGGGCAACAACAGCCAAGTTCAGTTGGAAATCAGTCCCACTCTGCCTCAGATCCTGGGCCCATCAGAGCCACCGCACCAATGTGGCGATGCAGCAGAATTATGCATATGCAGAGAGAATTACATCCAACACTTTTGTCTTCCCTGGAAGGCATTGTGGATCAGATGGTCTGGTTCAGAGAGAATTGGCATGAAGAGGTATTTGGCTTTGAGACACCTTCATATGTATGCATCATCTAAGGAAAAGTTAATGGGAAAATATTTCTCTAGAATTATTTTTAAATGTTAGAGCATAACTATTTGTTGTGATTAGTAAACAGATGTATTGGTAGAACTAATTGTTCTGATTGGAATTTTAAGGAGCTTGGTTATCTGTGGAAGTAATACAGAGGTTTCCCAAAACTACTAATTTGATGAATGCCTCTAGGATTTCAGCTGTTGCTTGTGCTAACTGAAATTTTATATTCTTACACTAAGTTTCACAGCTTTCCTTCTTAATCTGGTGATCTGTGACAGGTGGTGATTATTGTCTGAAGTTTGAATGATAACCTAGAGCAGATGGACAGGCCGCTCCACTTCTATTATTTGCTTGTCAAAATGTCAGGCTATTCTGTTCTGTCTACCTAGGACTGTTCATTTGAAGAAGGGTTCCTCAGATCACATCATTTTCTCATATATCACAAAATATGAATCTAAAACTTAGCTGCTGTTGAAAGAGCAAGGTGTACTTTGTGATGCAGCATTTCCACTGCTCAGTTCGTTCAAGTGCAGTGATAATAAGAATGGGTGCCGTCATTCTGATTGACCTGTTGATGCAATTTAAAAATACAGTTTCAAATAACTGTTTCTGAGAGGATAACTTGACTATAAAAATGCAATGCAGGAATAAATACTTGGTGTCAAATCAGAAGGCCTAATCTTCCTGACTTTTTTTTTTTTAATCCTTAGGTTCTTAGACAACTGCAGCAGGGCTTGGCGAAGTGCTATTCAGTTGCCTTTGAGAAAAGCGGAGCCGTTTCAGATGCCAAAATCACTCCTCATACACTAAATTTTGTCAAGAAGTTGGTCAGCACTTTTGGAGTAGGTCTTGAGAATGTCTCTAATGTGTCTACCATGTTTTCTAGTGCAGCCTCAGAGTCACTAGCTAGGAGAGCACAGGCAACAGCTCAAGATCCTGTGTTCCAGAAGTTAAAAGGGCAATTTACAACAGGTAAATATTTAAAATGTTTTTTTAAATGTTACTTTTAATCTCCAGAGAAATTCCGCCTCCCTCTCCCCCCCGCCAAAGTTCAACTGTGAAGGCATTCTTCTTTTTTATTCTTCTTCTGATATTTTTCCTGAGAGAAAATACCGAAGAAAAAAAAAAAAGGAAAAAAATACAGAAAAACCCCAGCACCTTTCTGTCATTCACCAAACCTGAAATAGTTTGTTCCAGTCTTCTGTGGAGTAATAAAGATAACTCCAGTGAAAAAAAGATCCCAACATAGAGAATGAGTATATTGTTGTATTTTCATTACCTAAAACTCTGGTCAAATCACATATGTGTTTAAATATAAATTAGATTACTGCACTATAATATTTTTGCAATTTATGTAGAATTGTCTGGTATAGATGAGGGACAATAATGATCTCTATTTTATGACAATGCCAGAATTTAATGAAATTTTCATCCCAGAACTCCAAACTGACAATATTGCATGAAGTCTTTTAAAACGACCTAGTTCTGATGAGCATGAATACTTTAGTGTTTTGGATAACTAGATTATAAAAATCCTGTTACACAAATTTACATCATTGTTGGGTAAATTCAATCAATAACTTTAATCAGATTTAATAAAACAGATACTTAAGGGAAGTGTCTTTTTTTCTTCATTCATTTTCTCCTTATGAGAGTTACATGTTTGAATATCTGATGTTGATTTAAAATTCTAAGGAAAACTTGTGTACAGTAGAGCGTTGTTTTGGTATATTTGGTGAAAAGTGTTAAGGCCATGCAGCTATATATAGGACAGAAGGAGACATTGATTGGCAGCAGTGTTTTGGATTGCCAGGATTTTGAGTTTTGCATCTATCTAAACTACGTCAGCTTTTTCTTAAAGATAACTGTAGAATTAGGTGAAAATGAATAGTTGAATATAGGTGTTGGGTTTTTTTAACAGAAGAATTCAAACTTATTAGTTGTTCAAAACTGGAAAGATAGAATTTGTGTGAAGACCTGGGTTGGGTTTTCATCATTTTCTGAATCTACTTTTCTCTTTACCCTACTGGGACTCTGACTTAGATGATTCTGGCATGAGTTAAATTCTATCATCTTACCTTTTATAGTGATCTAAAAAACATCCCCTTTCCACATCAAGCTGGTTCCTCTGCAGAAGTGAATCTTGCATTGAAAAGTTACTCTTCTTAGAATTCTGAGTTACATAAAGTTGCCTTAACTTAAAATTATTTGAGGTCAACACAGCTACTGAGCACTTAGAGTTTGACAAGTAGACTAGCAGTGTTTTTTCAAGCACTTTACTGATAACGTTGTGAAAATGAGTGAACTGATGGGAATCTTGTGAAAGTAACACTATTGTAGATATGACCTACATAATCTTGTGCATGCTATGTATTGCGTGATGTCCATTTTGAGGCACAACAGTTGCATGACAGCAGATAATGAAAGTCCTGAACCATATGATTAAATTTTTAATGGATGAAGCGTACTAGGGAGAGAAATGGAAGGAGAAACATTTTGTGTGTATTTAGTGGAAGCATACAGGGGGCAGGGAATCACTAGGCAATGATTAATGGGATGAAATTTAACAAGTCCAAATGCCAGTTTCTGTGCTTAGGATGGAGTAACACCAGGCACAAGTATAAACTGGGAGAGGAGTGGCTGCAGAGCAGCCCCACAAAAAGGGACCTGGGGGTGCTGGTTGGCAGCAGGGTCAACAGGAGCCAGCAGTGGGCCCTGGCAGCACAGAGGGCAAACCCCACCCCAGGGTGCATCCAACCCAGCATGACCAGCCGGGCAAGAGAGAGGATCGTCCCCGTGTGCTCAGCACTTGTGTGGCCTCACCTGGAGCACTGTGTGCAGGTCTGGGCCCTGCAATTTGAGAAGGATGTGAAGGTCCTTGGATGCTTCCAGAGGAGGGCAACAAAGCTGGTGAAAGGGCTGGAAGGAATGTTCTGTGAGAACAGCTGAGGAGTTTGGATGGGATCCAGTGATAATGCGTGGGAATGGTTCAAAGCTCCATCAGGGGAGGGTTAGACTGGACATTAGGAAGCATTTCTTTACCAAGATGGTGGTCAAACACTGGAAATGGCTTCCTACAGAGGAGGTCGATGCCCCAAGCCTGTCAGTATTTGAAGCATGAGGACAATTCCCTTAATAACACGCTTAAACTTTTGGTCAGCCCTGAGTTGGTCAGGCTGTTGCAGTAGGTGATCATTGTAGGTCTCTTCCAATTGAAATACTCTATGCTACATTTAATACAAGTTTGGACTTGTTTTTCATTTTTAATAATGATTTATATGTCTTTGCATTGCAATAGTCACTTTTTTATTGCTGTAAGTTTTGGTGCTCAGTTTTTGTTGAATTTGAGTTATTTTTGTCTGTGATAGTTTCTTTCTTTTGAATGTTAGAGAGATCTGGGGTTTCAGCTGGTGTAAAGGAAAGCTACAACACCAGGCTCAAGTCTGCAAAATCTAAAGTAATATTTCAGAACGTTTTTAGAGAAATAATTAAGAAAGTTCAATTACAAATTGGTTATAATTTTTAGTTATAAAAAAATGGAGGGTTTTCAATTTTTACATGCTGTTGTAAATTTTTTGCATGCCTTTGATATACAAGTGGCAGTTAAGGTTTTCAGGTTTGCTATCTAATCACAGCATTTATAAAGAATTATGTGGAACAACATATAAAACAAAGAACAATGACATAGGCCTGGACATAAAAATCATGTAAAGTCATTAAATGCAATATGTTTCTTAGTAAAGTTCAGTTTAATAAGTAATTACTTTCTGTATTTTTTTGTTGAAGAGTTTGTGTTTTATTTTTCAAGTATGATTAAACATGAATGCCTACAGGATTAAAATGATTATTTTGCTTAGTGCTAGATTAGATTTTATTTTAATCTAATAATTTCAGTGTTTTAATTCACAAATGAAGTGTGGGAAAACAAGAAATTCAACTGATCAATACACATGCATTTTTGTAATTTTATTCATTATGCAGAAAATGAAAATAAGTTTCTTATTAATTTTGTAATAACAGTAAAATGTACATAAATGAACAGGATTGTAATTACTGTACTGAAGATAGCGAAGGCTGTTTCAACATTGTGATAAACTTTGTAAATAATGCCTGCTGTGTCCTTTTGTCATGCTAGAACCTTGGTGTTTGTTTGTTTTTCTGACTCTCAGTATCAGTTGCATTTAGATGATGGACAGATAATTACAGTGGATCCCTTCTGTTTCAGAAGTATCCAAACTGAGGAGCTGTCTTGGAGTAAACTCTTTTCTTCAGTTATTTTCAGATTAATGTTGGCAGCTGTGTTTTATAGACACTTTCAACTATGTTTGGTTGCATAATCGTTTCCATCAACATCTGAGTTGAGTCTTGATTCCTATTTGGAGCCACTGGGGACTCTCACACCATTTCTTGTATTCTAAATACTGTCTCTGCAGTAGTCTAGACCGCTGGAGCTTTAGTAGGTCATCTTTTTCCATACTACCGTTATATATTTTAAAACCAAATTTTACTTTGATTTTTTTTTTTTCTCCCCTGGAACTTCAAATGCATAGTTCTTTGACCATCTGTTCTTTGTTCCTTCTATCCTTTGCTGCTAAACCTTTGACATCAAAGAACAGGCAAATGCTGAGAAATGCTTCCTTGGAGAGCTCTCTCAGCAGTGAAAGGAGGAGAAAAACTGCCTCAATTGTTCTTTTGTGGGCAGATGATAGTTCAGAGTTTGGATCGGCTTCTTTCTGCAACCATCTCTCCACTCAAGCTGAATACAAATGGAAAATTCCAAAATACTCCCTTAAAGGACAAGATAATTTTCTTGAGAGTTTTGGCACCCAGCACAATGAATTATTTACTGCAAATGGGAACTCTGTAATCAGAAGGAAGCTTCTTGAAATCCTCTTGTGTGTCTGAACTGTGGGGAGAGGGCAGGGGAAGGATCTCTGTTAATTTTCAGCTTTTTTAAGGTGGTGGTGGTGGTGTTGTGGAGTGTTTCGTTTTGTTTTTGTGGTTTCTTTTTAATTTCTCAAGAGTGAGCATAGCATCACTTTGGCAGCTCTTTTTTTACTTCCCTTCTAATTTTTAGATAACAGGATGTTACCCAGAAAATCCAGATGAAGAGATTAGATTTAGCAATGTATTTGACATTGGTCTGGTCTTCGCAGTCTTGGTTTTCTGGAGCTGACTGATACACCAGAAGTCCTGCTTCATGTTTCTGCTTAACTGTCACTGAGAGTTTTCAAGTTTGTTGGTGCTCTCTAAAAGTTGTTATGCGATTAAAAAGAACCTTTGGGAAAGTACGCAGAGTATGTTAATGTCTGAATAGTAACTCCGAAAGCAACACAGCTCTGCTCTCCTGGAGAATGCTTGGATCTTCTTCAGTATCATATGTGTAAAGGATTTGAACTGCTCTGCAAAGCTAAGCTTCCATTTCAGTCCTAAGTGGCATCTTACACGATGGGTGTCCTGGCTCTTTAGTTGAAGATCCTTAGGTCATGAACTTTCTTAAGCGGCTTTGTCCATGGTCAGAATAATCTTTAAAATCTTGCGAATGAGCTATTGCTTGTGCTAAAACCATTAACTGATTAGAACTGTTTTCTGCCAGTGTAGCAGAAGGGGGTTGTTTTAGTTGTTAAGTCTTTGTTTGGAGGTGTTTTCTTTTATTTCTTTTTTAATAGTATGTTAATGTTCTATAGGTCAAGGGTTTTGAGGGGACAGAGGGCTTTTACACTCTTAATTTTGCTGACTTAAGTGTATTCTTTTTTTTGTGTTGCTTCATGAGAAGTGGTGGTACAGCCCTCATTCAGAAAGTATTGAGCTTTATCTAGGTGTGTTAAGAACCATCAGAATTTTTTAGGTCTGTCTCACTGCCAGGAAGATTGTGCCCCCTGATTGTCCTTTCATTGAGAGTGGCAAGAACTTGCCATTTATGCTGGGCTGGATGGATTCAGGTAGCAATTTCTGAGGCATTCAAGAGTCTGAATGAACATATTTATTTGAAATACATATATTGCACTGTAAAATCTTTAGGAGCATTGAGAACAGAGAGCAAGCTTCCTCAGCTGGAATGCAGTGTGTAAAGTATCATGGTCTTCTGTGAATATCTCCATTAAAGATGAGGAGGTAAACTTCCTGTCCTCTTCAGGAAAAGATGGCATAAGCAGTAAGGTATTGTAGACCAGCATGCGTTAGCTTGAGAAGATGTTCTCTGCTAGTAAGTACTGGAAAAAGTGGATTTGTTTGAAACAGAAATACTATTTATATAGATTAAGATGTCTGCAAAGCAGAGAGACTTTGTACACAAATAATATCTGGTTTTGTATTTCGCTTTCTTCCAGCTGAATTGATTTTTCTTCTCAGATGGGCTCTCTGTGACATGAGCGAAAAGACTAATTGAACTCTCTGTTTTTTCCATCTGCTGCTGCGAAATAAAACAACAAAAAAATCCTAAAATAGCTCTAGTTTATTGAAATGCCTATTCTTGTGGTGAACTGAATGACTTTTTTTTGTAAGGAATATATATTGATGCGTATTTTTACTACTTTGGTGATTCACATTAACACAAAAACTAGTTGCAGTTTGGGGACACTTTCTTGCACTTCAGGGATTCAGGAGATAAATGATTCAATAATTTTGTTACTTCCATTAAATGATTTACTCCCACTGCTCACTAGAGGGTAGGCTTGGGATTATAATAAGAGTGTTTTACAGTGATGCTGCGATAGATGCCCTGCTCATACCAGGTAGAAAAAGTAAAGGGAACATTACAGACTTATACTAATTTCTAACATCCGTAAATATGAAACTGTATTTTTCATTGTAGACTTTTTTCTTATAGAATTGGAAAGGATTTTTTATGTGCTGTTCTTTTTGCTGTGTTTTGAGCTAGCAGACTTTAACTGAAAGCTTTTAGCATATTAGTATATTGTGGATACACAATGAGATACGTTGGGTTATGTTTTCTCTGATGTTTTGTTTAAGTAGCAGAATAGCAAAATGAAAGGAATCCTAGGTTGCATAATTTTATTTGGTAGTAGTATCCTGTACAAGTAAAGAAGAGACCTTGGAAAAAAAAGAGTATATGTATAGAATGATATGAACTCTTCTGGGTAAAAGCATAAATGTTATAAGCTTCTTTGCAGAAGTAAGTCTTGTGTATAATCAGAGTTTTTTGTGGTTTTAATTGTGGTTGAAAAAAACTTTTATATGCAGTAATTGCTGTGTGCATGTACTTAATTTCTTATTAGCATACTTGCAAATATGCTTGTAGCATATATATGTGGTCAAATTAATTTCCCCTCTGAACCGTACTCAGTACTCAGGATTGTTTTGTGTTTTGTTTTTTGGGGTTTTTTTTTTGTTAATTTAGGAAGATACTGTGTGTATGTAACACTGATGATCCGATGCTGGAGTACCGCACCTATGAGGAAAGGCTGAGAGAGTTGGGGCTGTTCAGCCTGGAGAAGAGAAGGCTGTAGGGAGACCTTATTGTGGCCTTTCAATACCTGAAGGGGCCTATAGGAAAGATGGGGAAAATATTTTCAGCAGGGCCTGTTGCGATAGGACGAGGAGCAATGGCTTCAAACTAAGGGAGGGTAGATTTAGACTGGATATAAGGAAGAAAATTTTTACCATGAGTGTGGTGAAACACTGGCACAGGTTGCACAGAGAGGTGGTCGATGCCCCATCCCTGGAGACATTCAAGGCCAGGTTAGATGGGGCTCTGAGCAACCTGGTCTGGTTAAAGATGTCCCTGCTCACTGCAGGGGGGTTGTGCTGGATGGCCTCTGAAGGTCCCGTCCAACCCAAAGCATTCTGTGGTTCTGTGATTTTTGAGACTGTTAATTTTCTGTTGTGTTGAACTGTAGCGAAGATTGTTTGCTCTGCTTTAGCTGTAAATATCAGAAATACTGAATCAACATTGTTTTTTTCTTGCTTTTGCTTCTACTTGCAACATGTTGAACTTAAAATAGCATCTTTTAGACTCTGGTATAAAATGCTTTTTAAAAATTCAAGTCTGTTAGTTAATTTGCACAATTTGAGATGCTATAACTAATAAACTTTACAGAGATAGTTTATTTTCTTATCCAATTGTGTTTGGTGGTGGTGCTGAACTGTAATTTCATTTGTTTTTGTGGTTTATTCATTTTCTGTCTTTTGGGAAGTTTGAATAAACTTATTTATTTATTTGCTGTGTTCTGAAACTGTAGTGAAAGCAGCATTGAGAAGATGGGTTTGGTGTTGGCCCGGGAAATGGTTGATATTGCAATGATTTCTGTTGCAGAATTATTTGCATAGTGTATTGAAGACCATGTACTGACCTCAAGAAAGTTCTTACTTCACTTGCATGTGGGCTAGAGGAGAGAGGTCAGCGCTGCAATGTTATGTTGCAAAAGAAAGAACAGGCTGTTTGCATAATATTGTCATTTTTGCTTAGGCCATCATATCTGTTCTTCCTGTGGTGGCATGCAGTTATCTAAGCCAGGGGAGAATAAAGAGAGTTTTCTTGCAGCTCAGAATAGGTGAATACTAGTAATAGCGATTTTAGTACTTGTCCTGCAGTTGCTCACAGATTCTACATTGTATTCTCAGCTGAGTCTCATCCCTTTTAAAAGTAAACAGCATCCAATGATTTTAAATAAATAAATCACTTTTAATGAAACATGCAGAAAATTATAGTGCTAGACTGTAACATAAGCTTCCTTTCCTGTTTCACTAAATGATCTGATTTAATCTAATTGATTGGTTTATTACTGCTTTCTTTCTATACAGTCTGTCTGGTTGCAGTATATAGACAGTTAAATACAGTAATGGTATTTACAGTTTTCACAGTACGTTTTTCTAATGTTTGCGTGACTAAAACAGGAAAATCTGGAGAAGTTCATTATTTACTAAATAATAGAGAATATTTTAGAGCTGTGTACAGAAAACACGTAGCAGATTCTTACAGGTGTAAGTTATAAAATTTTAGGACTTTACTACAAGATTTTCTGTAGAGGTGAAATGCTCGACAGAGCCTGTCTTCTAAAGGCAGTACAGCTCTATGTGTGTGGTTGGTTTGCACTGTTGAATTGTATGATTTGTTCTTCTCCAGCATCTGCTGTTATAGTGTTATTACTGTTGTATGATCCTATACCAGTTATGCTCTGACTCTTCCTTAATGATTCTTATGTCTCTTCTGTGTTTGTCTGAACCTGCTACTTTGTGTTGAGGGTTCACAGGTAGCCATGTTTCTCTGCTGGACTTAGTAGTACGCTATCCCTTGTGTGAGTTGCTGATCATAGTATCTCTCCATTTAACTATAGTATTTGAGAATAGTGTGATGCGTTTCTACATAACATGTATGTGTGCTGTATGTGGGACTCCTTAAAAGTATGTTGCTTGAGGGTGTATGGCTGAAAGAACCTCTCTGAAAATGCAAACTTTTGTACATTTGATGTTTAAATACCCTATATAGAATTTAAAATGCTGAGGATGCGTATTTTTTTTTTTATTCTTTTTTTTTTAAGACTTTGACTTCAGTGTGCCAGGGTCAATGAAACTTCACAATCTTATCTCTAAACTGAAGAAATGGATCAAAATTCTGGAGGCAAAAACTAAACAGCTTCCAAAGTTCTTCCTCATAGAGGAAAAGTGCCGCTTTCTAAGTAATTTTTCAGCTCAAACTGCAGAAGTAGAGATACCTGGAGAATTCCTTATGCCAAAGCCAACACATTACTACATCAAGATAGCAAGGTAACCTAAAAATACTCTAGTAGTTGTAATTCTGTAAACAGAGAAGAAAACAAAACCGCCTCCATCCATCCACTCTGCAAAAGTAGATGTCGTGTACATTCATATATTTAAATTACGTATACAGAGTCATATTTTGGTATAACACCTTTATATTTTATCCTTCTTTGATGATTTTACGTTGCCTCACTAAGCAACTGTACTGTTATGTGAAGAGTATATTTGGTTTTCTTTTATGTTGATACAACTTGAGATTTGTTCTTCTGTTGTAGTCAACAGAAGTACTGTTCTTCAAAACAATGATAAATGTGTGATCTGATGGTTAACTTTGCACAAGAACTGTGTTTCCTTAAAAACAGAAAACCAAAATCAAACAGAAGAGCTTTCTGACTACAAAATAGAAACCATGGGCTAACTGGATAATAGAATTGTACCTTGTAATGAAGTTGCACTGCCTGATTTCTTTGGTAGTTGTTTTGTTTTGGGGTTTTTACATCAGGATACAATATCAGAGGAGATTAGCTCAGGTGCTTTAATATCCCTTTCTTCCCGATAGGTTTATGCCCAGAGTGGAGATAGTTCAGAAGCACAATACAGCAGCTAGAAGACTCTATATCCGAGGCCATAATGGAAAGATTTACCCATATCTGGTAATGAACGATGCTTGCCTGACAGAGTCTCGTAGAGAAGAGCGAGTATTACAACTTCTTCGTCTTTTGAACCCCTGCTTGGAGAAAAGGAAGGAAACCACAAAAAGACATTTGTTTTTTACAGGTACTGAAAAGAGAGATGTTATAATATTTTAAAATATACGTTATACTCGAAGATTGTAAGTGCTAAAGTTTTTTACAGCTACTAATCACTGATACTGAAGTTTTTGAATATTCAGAAGGTAAGTTCACATCTGTCTAGGTGATCAGTCTTGTCTGGCATTGTAGCACCCCTCTCAAGAAGTAAAGCTGATTGCATGTGATCTAGGGTACTTTTAAGAAGAGCTTACACAGATCATTTATGGTATGAAGTTCAGTTGTGAATAACATATATAAGGCAGAGGCATGCCCATTGAATCTGTTGCTATGAAATTGGATACATGTACTTCATACGCATTTAGAGACAACTGGGGAGGGAAAGAACGAAACTTTTTCTCCACAAGTTGCAATATATCAATATTGAATTTCTTTTACCTGTTCCGCATAACACAGAAGGAGAAAGAATTTTTTGGTAGAGCTTTGATTTTGATACATGGCTTCTGAATTCTCTGGTATGAGAACCTATCTTTGTAATTTTGAACTAACTTTATATATCCATGGTGATGTTCACTTTCAGGAATACATACGGATGTGTTAGTTGTTGCCACATAAAATCCCTTCGTAGTCTAGATATTAGATACAGAACTTCTGTTGAGCATACTTCTGAAAGGTTACTTGATCTGGAGAGTGCATTTGGCCAACAGCATCACATGGCAGTGCTTAAACATTATGTAGAATTAACGAACATAATTGTAGGGAGGCCTTTATGAGAAGCGTTAAGGAGGGTTGCAATGTGATTTATGTGTATAAATGGCCAAAATACGTAATTAAGAACTCACATATTTAGTCATTTCAAAACAGAAACAGTGAATGAAGGCTGAACCTGCAGTCTTAATTCTTTCTCTTACCTTGTGTATCTTGGCTTTTTCATGTGTCAATTACAAATAATTCATTCATGAAGTGAGAAACAGAGAGTATGGGAGTCTGGCCTGGCAACACACTTGATCTGCTTGTGATTCAAATACTAATGTCAATGCTTTAAAATAGTTAGTGTTTTCCAGATACTAAGGCTGTTGGCAAGTTCCAGCTTACAGCTGTGTAGCTACTTCATATTGAGTGTATGAATATGTATATGAATAATACTTAATATTACTTTTCATTTCAGAAGGTCAGTGAATCACTTACTTTATACAAGTGAGTTCTGCACATTGCATTAGTCAGTTCTAATAACCCTCGGTTGGTGAGCAGGAAATATGGATAAGGGAAACTAATCAAAGACACTAAGACAAAGCTGCTACTTTGCTGTTGTCCTTTTAAAAAGTGCTGACATCTGATTTTTAAAAAAGTATGGTTTTATCAGTCCTCCTTTTTTGGCTAATATCATCTGTTGAAGTTGCTGTAATGAGCTTAGGCGAGATGATGCAAGTTGTACTTACAGAGCTAGAAATGCATATTTGAGTTCTAACTTTAAAAAGACTAAAATGTACAAGCCAAAGGATTTATTATTACAAAGGGTAGGTATAGTGTCTCTACATATATGAAGACAATTTTTATCACTCTGAGGCCAAAATAACAGAAATGCAATAGGTGAAGCCTTGAAGGATATGATAAACAAGGCCACTGATACAGAAATATATCCTCTGTTTAACATGATTCGTAAAGTAACATGTTTTACTTCAAAGAGCTGTTTTTAAAGTGTTTTAAGAAATAATTCTGTAGCTTGTGGTTTGATACTATTTGAAAGAACCTAAAGAACATTCATTTCTCTGCTGCCAGAGTTTAATGGAAGCAGACCAGAAGAAATAGCTCATTGACACCCCTTCTGCAGAATGCGCTTTTTTCTTTAAGATTGAAGAAATTACATCAAACAATTTAAATGCATTTAAACAACTTTTCCCTATATTTCTGAGGTTAATTATTGCAGCTGCTGAGGGAAATGATGAGAGAACAGTTCTGGTGGTAACTGGAGGTCGCTGTCAAACAGTACAACTAGTGTCATGGGAAAAGCTAACCATGGAAGAGGCCTTGTCTTCCCTGCTGTAGGTGGGACTCAGTAGGACAATATATCTGTTGAGTGCTGTGAAAGTGCAAAAAGGCTTTTTGCAAGTTACTGCACATGCAGGAAAAGCTGTGAGGCTTAAGTTTTCTTATTATTGAATATTTTGCTGTGTTTTCCCTATGTTACTTTCAAATAGTGTCATATATCTGTTCCTCAACTATGTTCAGATTTTATTCCTCCATTTTTTCTGAATTACTTTAAATAGCCTATTGAGTTCAGTAGTTGTGTTCCTCAGAGTAATTTTTAATGACATAATGCCAATGTCGTGTAATCAGATATTATGAACCTGTTTGCATCTGAACAAAGTATTACCCTCTTTTCTGCAGGTAAAGAAAAGTAGGAAAAATAACGAGTGCTCAAGTTTTTTTGCTAATATAGTTGATATTTGTTAAGATTTTAAAAAAATGTGCTAGCATTCTTTTTAGCTGAGCTTGTGAACTAGTTATGAGTGTATTAATAAAAATTTTCTCTTGATACACTTCAGTGGATTATCACAGTTGTGTTTTAAGGGCTGATACTTGCATGCTAGTTCTTCTCTTACTATTTGGGTTATGGATTAACTGTTGTGTTTTGCTCTCTCTGCCTTTCCACCTCCATCCTCTCTCACCCTTCTCAAATTACTCCTAGTCCCCCGTGTTGTAGCAGTTTCTCCACAGATGCGTTTGGTTGAAGACAATCCCTCCTCTCTGTCCCTGGTGGAGATCTATAAGCAGCGCTGTGCCAAGAAAGGCATTGAGCATGACAACCCTATTTCGCGTTACTATGACAGACTGGCAACGGTCCAAGCACGGGGGACTCAAGCTAGCCATCAGGTATTAGAATATATAATGAATTTTAATCAAGGGCTTTTCTTGAGGACTCTACTACACTGTGTCCAATCCCCCCCTCCGCCCCAGCTCTTCATCTCTCATTAGATGTGGGACAGATATGTTTTGCAGAGGTGATGTTTGATTTTTTTCGGTGTTTATTTCAATTTTGCTTAATATGTTCTTGGGAACTCTTACATCTCTTCGGTGTTTTAGATTATCTTGGAGAGCTTCAAAGAAGCAGTATTTGTTTTACTCTAGGTTGGTTTGGGTAACTGCAACTGAAAACAGACAAGGCATTGATTGCTTTTTCGCCCTTTTGTATAGTGCTTTGAAAATAATTAATTGATAACATGGGAAACAGCATTCCTAATTTACATAAGGAGTTACAGCATGGTGTGTGATGCAGGGTTCCCCATGTTCTTCTAATGTATCTCCTGAAATTGCCAGTGGATTCATTTAATCTAAGTCAAATAGAACCAGATGAGTAATGTCACCCTAATAAATGATAGCACTCGGGAAGAACAAAGCTCCCTCTCTCTGTAACCTCCATCAGACATCCAGTTGTGATAAATAAGGTTATTTTATGCTTTTTATCTTAACGTTAATGCAAATTCTGATATATATAAGTGCCAGTCCCATTTCAAATATAGCTATTAGAAAATACACAGTATACAGGAACACAGACATCATTTAGAGAAACTATCTTTTCAGGCTTTCTTTGTTACAAAATAAAATGAAGAGTTACGTAACACCTGTCTATTTTGAGAATTTTTCCTTCAGGTTATGAAACTCTTAACAGCTATTTAATTGAAGTCAGTATGACTATCATGCTTTCTGTTGAACAAATCCTAACTTTATTTCTGTTTCTAATTAATTAGGCTAGTACATGCTACAGTAATTAAATATTTTGGTAGACTGCAAATGTTTACATCTAGGGAAAAAACTATTGCGCAATGTGCACTTACAGAAACACTTGAATACAGCTCTCAGCTTTTATCTTTTTGTGTTTTTGAGGTAATTCTGCTTTAATAATACATGTTACAAATTACTCAGTGTCTTTTCCTATCTTGTGTAATAAAAATCCTTTACCTTTTACCATGTGTATGAAGAAACCATTCAGAGAGCCATCTTTAGGTTGCATGCTTTGTAGGTCCCATGTATAATTTCAAGTCTTGCCATTATGCTTAAAATAAAGAATTTTACTTTATTGCTGCAAAATGCTTATCCAGCTTGCACTGAAGTTAGAAAAGAGTGAAGTATGTTCTATTAGTTTCCCATAAGGAAGTGCAGCATAGCGAGTTGAATGTCTCTTCAGCTCACTTCTGATTTTCTTGAAAGTCTGGAATAGAAGATACTTCAAATCAGGTTACGTAACTGTTCAGTCTCAGGTTTTCTGACATGCCTGATTGCAGTTCTCTTGCTTGTACAGTTTTATTAAAAATTCAGTCTTTTCAGATAAAGAACATTTTCTAGCTGTGCAGAGGATGGGCTAACAAAATATTATGTGTGTTTTGACAAAAGTCAGAAAACAACATTGGATTGAAAGCATCCAGGTTCAGGATGGTTTTCCTAAAATAGGATAGAGCAGTTGAGAGGAGTTTGGTCGTTGCTTTTGGCATATTTGTTTGATGCTAGGAAGGGTGTTAGAAATGATCTCTTTCAACTAATATTTTTCATGCATAGGTTCTCAGAGATATACTTAAAGAAGTACAGAGTAACATGGTGCCGCGCAGCATGCTGAAGGAGTGGGCTTTACATACATTCCCCAATGCTACAGATTACTGGACTTTTCGAAAGATGTTCACTATTCAGTTAGCCCTAATTGGCTTTGCAGAATTCATCTTTCATTTAAACAGACTGAACCCTGAAATGCTGCAGATTGCCCAGGTATGATGTAGTTTGTTCTAGATGCATGCTGTCGTCTTTGATCAAATGGAAATTTAGACTATACTTTTGAAATGAGTCAAAAGAGTAATTCAACATATATAATTAACAGCGCATTTCAGTAGGCTTTTCATTTGTATGTGATTGCACATCATGTAGGTAGTAATTTAAACTGCAGTCCCCATGGACATCGACTCTACCTTCTGTGGTGAGAATTTAGAACTTTGTAAAATTGTTCTTAGGTATGAGAACTGTTTATGTAAATGACTGATAAGTCTATCTCTTTAGTCCTCCTTCAAATATATTGCTTTGAATATATCTGTCAAACAGATTTTTAAAAAATAAAGAAATTTAGAGCTTCATTTTCTTGAAGGGGTGTACCCTTTTTCAAACACTGTTCTCTTTTCAGCATTGCCATCATGTCAAGCTACAACTCCTATTAATAGTGATTTTTCTATTTTAACTCAACATTTAAAATGAGGCTCACCACGTTAGTAGGGCAAAGGTGGTATATATTAAAGTCTTAATGCCATTTTAATGCATGGAAGGTTATACTCTGTATAGCAATTAGGATTCTTTAATCCCCCTAAATAAGCGTTCAGATTCTTACTCAGAGTGAACAATGCACAGAGAATGCTTACCCAGAGCTGGGATGCACAGAGAACAGAGATCGGTGCACCTGCATGACTCCTTATAGACCGTGCTACAGAACAGTCTATTCCTTAAGTTTGAGATGACAATAATGTGTGTTTAGTAAGGGAATTTGGACATACCTTTTGAGAGAAATAACTACCTGACTTTGTGCATGCCTTTAATTTTAACTTTTTTTTTTCTCAGAAACTGTGACTGAAAGAGGGAAGAGCTATTGTAGCACTTTTTGTACTCTGAGTATTAACAGAAGACAAAAATCAAACTTACTGTGTTTTCATTAATGAAAATCTGTTCCTTTAATTACTTCTGTACATCTTGCTTTTAAATCCAGGATACTGGCAAGCTAAATGTAGCTTACTTTCGCTTTGACATTAATGATGCTACTGGAGATTTGGATGCCAATCGTCCAGTTCCATTCCGACTTACACCAAACATTTCTGAATTTCTTACCACCATTGGGGTGTCTGGTCCACTGACTGCATCTATGATTGCAGTAGCTCGCTGCTTTGCGCAGCCAAACTTTAAGGTTTGTATACCTGTTGAAAGGTTGTTTGCCGGCATGTTGTATTTGGCAGTCTATAAACTAAACAGCACTTTCTGGGTTAAGGTAGAAACTGAACATTCTGTATTTGTTTTTAAATTTTACCCTAAGGTCATAGCAAGGGCCAGCTGAAATGTTTTCAGTTTGCATTATTGGAAAGAATAGGAGGAGGTGTAATTAGGTGTAATTCTGTCCTTAATTTAATTTTTTGTCCGAACATGTTAATTCAGGATGCTTGTTTCAGTGCTCTAGCCTCGTAAATCCTTACAAAATGTGGCAGTGGTAAATAATAAAATGACAAATACAACATCATTTAGAATCTTCACAATAATGTGTGACTAGGAAATGTGTCTTGGCCCTTTGTTACCAGAACAGAATGCTGAAGATGTACTGCTACTTTGATGGATTCTAGCTCTTAGCAGGGTGTAGTTTTCTAAAGAAATTGTCTAACTTCCTTTTAAATGCTAGTGCTTTCCAAAAATGAGGCATCTTGTACTTTGGCAAGCAATTTGCACCAGAAAGGCATTGCACAGAACGTACTGTAGCTGTTGGTGTGAGCTAGTTCCTTTTTAAAAGATGGAAAGTAACCTAAAGTGATTTTTTTCTTCATCTATGATACATAAATCTGTGTTAGAATGTTTTTTAATAATTCATCATCTTACCTCACAAAGCCATGTCTATACGTGCATATGTGCAGACATGGCCTGTAACTTCAACATCTGAATGGTGTATGCCCAGTTAGACTTGCCACACCGATGCAGTGCGGTCCCACCTTGAACATTGTGTGCAGTTTTGGGCACCTCGGTACAAGAGGGACATCAGGCTATTAAGAGGGTGGCCAAGATGGTGAAAGGTCTTGAGGGCAAGACTTATGAGGAGCAGCTGAGGTCACTTGGTTTGTTCAGCTTGGGGAGGAGGAGGCTGAGGGGGGACCTTCCTCAAGGGAGGTAGCTGAGGGGGGAGGCTTATCTCCTCTCTCTGGTGACCAGCCATAGGACACAAGGGAATAGAATGAAGCTGCATCAGGGGAAGTTCAGATTGGACATGAGGAAAAGGTTCTTCCCTGGGAGGGTGGTTGGTCACAGGAACAGGCTTCCCAGGGAAGTGTTCATGGCACCAAGCCTGTCAGAGTTCAAGGACGACAACTGGATGTTAGTCCAGGCTCTTAGTCATGTGGTTTAGTTTTAGGTAGTCCTGCAAAGAGCAAGGAGTTGGACTTGGTGATCCTTATGGGTCCGTTCCAACTTGAGATAGTCTATGGCTCTATGATGTCTTGAAGATCAGAGCACAGGTGCCCATTTATTCTTTTTGGAGTGACGGGTGCCCAGCTCAGTTCAGGCCTGTGGCAACTATTGCTTTAGATTATCTGCCTTTTGGACTTGAGAGGAATGATTTTAACATGTTCTACATTTAGCTTTTATACAAATGTCTGTAAAATATATTTAATACGTGTTTGTATATGTTGGCACAATACCTATATGTGTTATAAAATGTTTTATTTGTTCGTGCAAACAGTGAATTTGACTCAGACTGGATACCTAAAAGTTTGTTTTAGAATCTCAAGACAGTTGGAGTTGACAGATTAGTGTCAGTAATTCAACTCAGTGATGAGAAAAAACGGGAAACTATTTGTTGGAGGCATTTCTTTTTCATCTGAGGATGGAACTGGCCTGTATATACGTATGTATATACATATATACACAATATACGTATGTATGTTGCAGTCAGTATTCTTTCCTGTTTGGCAGAAAACAGTATTCCCTGAGAGTGTAATCATTGCGCAGAAAAACCCCCAGCTTAGTAACGCACTCTTAATCTTCGCACAAGACTTCTGTGTATGTGTGCATGTGTGTGGGAAAAGTCATCAATTTTGCGGAGTCATTTAAAAATAGAATGTACATGACTGTGTTGGTGTATGAAGATCTTAATATACATTATCGTTTATGTGATTTTTCATTTCTGTAGGAGTCATTGTGTTGTGTTTTCGTAATGAAAGCTTTTTATGAAAAGAAACACCTTGAGAGGAAATAGTGGAGACAGTTGTAAGCCACACTGATCCTGAAAAGATGGAGATTGCAGTGCAGGACCAAAAGTGTCAAAATGCAGTTGACTAAAATCTAGTTACAATTTTGTAATCTCTGGTGGTTCTTTGGATTAAATATAATAGTCTGATTTTTCTCCTTCATATAGGTTGATGGCATCCTAAAAACTGTGCTACGGGATGAAATAATTGCATGGCACAAAAAAACACAAGAGGATACTTCCTCTCCACTCTCAGCAGCTGGACAACCTGAAAATATGGACAGCCAGCAGCTGGTTTCACTAGTTCAAAAAGCTGTTACCGCTATCATGACTCGACTTCATAATCTTGCTCAGTTTGAAGGAGGAGAAAGCAAAGTCAACACTCTGGTAGCAGCTGCAAATAGCTTGGATAATCTCTGTCGAATGGATCCTGCCTGGCACCCCTGGCTGTAACTTGAAATTTTCAATAGCTTTTTTTGCTGCTGTTTGTGTTGTGAGCCATATATTGTGTTAAGAAAATGTGAAAAAAGCTTTCCAGACCACGGCTTACCTGTCACGCTGCATTTTCTCAGTCTTCGTTTCAATTGTGTTTACAGTAGTATGACAATTTTACTGTTTCATTTCATGAGGGGACATCTCATCCTGTTTGAGAAAGGTTGTTCAATATGTAACAACAGATTTCACAAATAGCTTAAAATGAAGAGAGGAAACTTAAATAATGTACAGAAAAATCTTATTTTATGATGAGGACTATAAAACTAGCACTGTTAGATTTAGGATCTGCCATTCCTAATAACCTGCAGTATATAAATTTTTTTTATATGATAGTAATTCTTAAAAAGAAAAGGACAGTATTCCCAGTTACTGAATTTTACTTTGTGAAGTTTTACTTAATCGCTGTTCCTTCATTATGCCAAATTAAAGGCGCAAATAAATACTCCTCCTCTAAGTTTATTTCAAATTTACATGAGCAAAATTGGTTTGTACAGAGAATTTTGTACCAAATGTATAGAGGTGACTTTTTGTTAGGCACTGAGAAAATGATGGTCAAATTGTGCTAGCTTTTCTGGGAGCACAAGCTATGTACAGTAAAGGTGTAAACCATTTAGAGTATTTGGTTTAGTTGTGGACAGTGTTTGGGGGGGGAGTTTATAAAAAGGATGGAAAAAGTCATCCTTTGATACATGTATTTGGCTGTAATAGATAAAAGTAAAGCCTTATAAAGTTCTCTTTAATGTTTAGAACAGCTTCTTTCGAATGAATCCGTTTCTTTGTAAGTTAAGAAAAGATCAGCTTCATGTTTCACTTGTCTTCCTGTTGTGTTAGCATTTTTATAAAACTTTGGTGTTGAGAACGTTAAATTTGTACAGAGTGATTTTTTCAAAATAAATATTTTGTAAAACTCTCTATGGTATTCATTTTATTTAAAACATTTTTAATATTGTCCTATGGACTAAACAGAAAAGACCGAAAAGCAGGTGTAATCTTTAATAAATTAAAACAGCCTGTATGTTAAAGGGTGATGACTGTATTAATGAGACAAGGACGTGATGTTCTCATGTATGGTGTTGAATTTACAGAAGAGCTGCAAACTGGGAGTATGTATATGACAAGAATTTCTTCATTCAGTGTACAGTCTTTCTTCCTAGCCAGTCAATTAATGTGTTAACCATCTGTTTTTTAAAAGTCTTTCTTTAAACAGAACAATCTGTTTCGTGTCTACAAGAAATTCAGCTTTTAAGTAATTGTTCAGAGGTCAAGATTGTATCTACAGATGAACTGTATTAGGGGATTTCTGCTATTCCCACAGAAACAAAGATGATCTTGATTGCCGTAGCAAAGGATGGGCCTATCTGTCTGTCTCTTTTGTAGTAAGCAGTCAACGGGTTCTTTAGAGATTTCAGAATATCATGAGAGGCATAACTGAAGTTAATCACCACTATTCAGTAGAGTACTGTCTGTGAGACAAGGGGAATTTCTAAAAGCCAATCTGATGACTTTTCCTGGGTGGGTGAGCTCACCTGTGAGTTAACAGATGAACAGCATCTAACTCCTTGGTTACCTGCAGATCAAGGCTTGCAGTAGGTATAGCTGTAGTCAAGTCATTATTTAGAAACAAAGTAACATGCTTTCCATAGGTCTCTTACAGAGTTGCAGAAAGACCTGTTGCTTTCGTCTTTGCAGCCATTGGCAGAACCAGTCAATTGGTACGGACATGAGCGTCAGCATTATGCAGGGGTACGTGACCCTCTCTGCTGTTAGTTGTATAGGACGGTTCTGCTAACGCCGTAAGCAGCACTGAACCTGGTGCAGAGAGAAGGACATACAGTGCTATGCGTGTATGTATATAGAAGTGCATGTGTAAATACACAGACAGAGTTTGCATCCATGACTGTAATACAAACTCAGAACTGTTAATGATGAATTTAAACCCATTTGAAGGTGAAGTGTTAAATAGGTTTTTACTGTATGTTTGGCTGGGAGGTGTCACTTTGTCATGTCAGATGGACCTCGGGTATCAGTTATTTGCTCACTCCTCATTGCCTTTCAGTGCAGTATTCCAGTGTTGTACTGGGCATGAAGCCTTTGCTGTTAAGTACAAAATATTTTGCTGTATGTTAGTTATGCATAAGTGCTACAGTATGTGCTAATTAAACATAGTATATAGGATAATGTATAATTTTGCTAGGTTAATTTATCAATTTACACCTGTTAATTTTTGACTAGTAAAAAGCTTCATCTAGTATTAGAAATGAAGATACCTTGCACTCAAAAGCATTTTTTTCCCCCTTGGGATATAATTATAGCAAGAAAAACAATGCAATTTTGAAAATGGAAATTAAGATATTATTGATTTGTAAATGAAAAGGAAAGCTTCACCCTTAGCTCTTGTAAAAAAGTAAATGTGCAATAATGTGTTTATGGAAAAATGCCATATTTTTAGACAAAAAGCCTGTTAAATGAATGTTCCATTTTCATTGTAAAATGCAACACAGTATTAAGGAACAGTGATAAATTTAGCTTATTCTGTGTAGGAGTTGTAATAATCTAAGCCTAGTAGTTCTGGAATAAAAAGTGAATTGGAAATACTTTTTCGCTAGCTTACACTGCAACTGCAGTAATGCATTACGTTTCTCTGAAATTATTTCACTTAGAGGATTTCCCATGCAAGTTTCTTTTCAATTCTTCCCTAGGCGAGATGCACCAGAGCATTTCCCAGCTGAATCACTACTGCCTTTCCCATTAGTTGGTTTGAGGACTTGGCAAGAGCAAAGGGACTCTCACCAAGCAAGTCATGACTTTCCTAGGTGTCTACCTACTTCTTCCCTGGGTCCAGAAGAGTCAGTAGCAGATAAGGTTCTGCAGAAACAAATGGTAAGCATTCAGCCCTCAAAAATTTAAAAAAGAATGTAGCCAGCTGGTTGACCCTGAACTGTAGCCACGCGATGACAGGTAAGGCAGGTCAGCTTGCAGGCTTGAGGTGCAGGCATTTAGATCAAGGGGATCAAGCCTTGCTGCTTAACGTAGTTCTTACATGGATCAAAGGATTTGCTGTGGGATTTGGCTGGGAGGAAGAGTTTATTACTTCTCACCAGATACTTTTTGTTCTGGATTATGGTTCTGTTTCCTTGTATGATGAATAAAGCGTGGCCTCTTTATTTCCGCTCTTGGTCTGTGTGCTCCTTGCATACCGAAGAGAGGATGATAGATCGAGTCGTGCTGTATGCCAGTATATGTATACAAGTGGAACCTGAAATACAGGAGTGGTAAGGACTATATAAGTATTTTGAAAATAAACATATCTTTTTTTGGCAAGGACTTGCTTCCTTTTCAAAATCACATTGGCAAGAAGAATCTGAACTTTCTTCGTATAAAACACAACACTTCCTGCATGTGTCACAACATACTCTATATGCAGTCATTCACAGCTAAGCTTAGTGCTTTCATGACTTGAAGCGAATTGTTGGCTTCCGTTTATTGAAGATCGTAACATTGGTAGCTGTGAAATATGGCACATGCTGCATGAGAGGAGTGGCAGTATTTTTTCCTTAATCATTTGCATGTCTTAGATATGTCTGACTGAGAGATGACAGCATTCCCTGAAAGGAAATCATCAGATAATTCAGCCACTTTTCTGTTCACGATAGAAATCATAATGGAAACATGAGAATGTAAGTTAAAAGCAATAACCTTTGTTGTTTTTAGATTTGTGACATCTCGTTTATTCAGATACAGTCCTAAAAGAAAGCTTGGGGTATAAGGGAGCAGTGCTAACAGGGAAAAGAGAGTTATTTTAATGAGGTCCCTGACAATGTTATTTTGCAAATGTTAATACTTGTTTCTCTTCTTTCATGAATATATGCTATGGATTTATCTTACTTTGTGAGAAGGCTTAAACAGTCTTAACCCAGAGTTTTACCACTGGCTCCAAGGAGCTAAATCCAGAAAGTTTAGTTATACATGAGCATTCTTTAGCGTCTGCAGGAAATCTCTGACATATCTGATATGATCAGCAAGTGCCCATTAGCAGGTAAGTGGTTTGACATAGTACAGTATATGAAGTTCCTGATTATCTTGAAGAACATGTGGCATGTATCTTAGCTGCATTTCATATTTTATGATTGTAGATAAGGGTTCCCTCTGTCTTACGAGTTCAGATGTATGCTCAATATGCATCTTGCTGAGCAGATACTTGAAAGTGAAACACATTGTCAATTCACTCTAAGTATTCCCTTTCAGGCTTCTTCCCTCAGATTAGATATTACATAAAAAAGCCCATGTTATTATTCTGTGAAATCAAATGCTTGCGAATTGAGAGATCAAATTTAAAATTGTCTCTCAAATTGTGTGCATGGGCATTATGCCGTTCTTAAAATTCCTTCTGTTGTGTTTCTGGGTTTTTTCCCCATAGACTCTTGGACAGGTTTGGCTGGATCTTCATGAAGGCAATTACTGGCAAGTGCTTGACACAAAAGTTGTGCCAGCTGTATTTTAAGTCTGTATGAAATGCAGAGATACACATGTCGGTGGACTTTCGCACATACACCTGTGTTGATGTCAAGTGGGCTTTATGGTAGGTCACTCGAGTGACAGAAATATTAGTAACTAAGAAGCAGATTTGACATGAAAAACTGTATACAAAAATGTGAGCTCTGGATTTTAATAAATAAATTAGAATAAATAGTTGCCAGGTTTCACAAATTACACTGTGTAATTTCAGTCTCCTGATTTTTATAATCATGTTTGGCTCTGTCTTTATTAGACCATGCTGCTGCAATTTAACCATTTTTATTATTACATTCTGATAATCTATTTAAGAGCAGACTTCATTTGCTTAAGTGAATTATACTGCAAACCAAAATCATTTAACGTTAGTTGGATGTTGGAGTCCACCCTCTGAAACTGGTGTGCCACTTTCCTCTCGTGTAATTGGGCTGTCCGTGAATTGTCAGATACAAAGAGAGCGAGCGAGAGATTAGTTATTACTGGAAGAAGATGACTCAAAGCATTTCAGCGGCAGACAATGAAAGCCCTGTTTTGTAATGGCAGTAGAATAAAGTTGCTTTTAAGGCTCCTATCCGTTTCAAATATGATCTATGAAATGTTCTTTTGTGGTGTAAAAACCTATTCAGGGAGGAGAATTCACACTCGCAGGAGCTTTTAATCAGCTCAGTGTGGGTGCATTTCACATTCAAGAGGTTCAAGAGAGCACATGTGAAACAACTGGGGTCTCGCATGTGATTTATCATAGTTCGTTGGATGTGTTGGCGTCCTCGGTGTCCACGTGTGCAGGCCCGCGGCTGTTGGTCAAATGGTAGTGCTGCACGGGATTTCTTTTAAAGCAGGACTCAAGGTGCTGAAATGCCCAGGGGGGGAGGGAAGCTCTGTGAAATTGTTACCTTAGAACTTCATCGCTTGGCTATGGCCTTTACATTTGCTCTAATTTAGCATTGCCTTTCCCTGAGAGTTTCAAGAAAAGGGCAGAGGAGATGCTATTTCTGTGTCAGCCGTGTTGTGTCCCCTCTCAGCTTTCAAACTTCTCCCTTCCCTGTTACACCCTGATGCTTTACTCTAAGAAATCTTTCATTTCTTCCCATTACCCCACAGAAAACACCACATCCGAGTGTACTGGGCCTAAGCACCAGGGCAGAGCGCTGGGGGTAGGAGGCTGCAAACTGCCCCGAGACGGGAAATGGCGGGAACCGCGGCCCCGCAGGGAGCTGGCGGTGCTGCTCTGGGGTGTGCCTGAGGGGGCCGTGCGGGGCTCGGCTTCGGGCGGTCCCTGCAGAGCGGGGGAGCGGGGAGAAGCGACCGGCTGTGGAGGGGAAGAGAAGGAAGCGAGGAGTGGCCGAAAGGCACCATTACGCGCTGCCCGTGCCCTTCCCCGAGGGATTGGGAGGGACTGCGTGGAATCCGCTGCAAAAACGAGGGAACTTGAAGCTAGGAAGCAGCAGGGAGGAGAGGTGGCAGACTGGAGTTGAGCCTGGTGAAACGGGGAAAAAAGGTGCTTCCCTAAGGATTTGTTTCATTGTTTTGTTGGGGTTTTTTTCCTCCCTCTGTAACTCAGTAATTAAAGTTTTCTGTTAATTGGCAATAAATGAAACTGAGTGAAATTCCCCTAGTCCAGACTGTTCTGCTGACGGCAGTAAGCAGCCTGGCAAATGTTTTTAGCTATGGTAGCTTGCTCTGGTGGCTGGATCTTGCACAGCCAGGGCTTGAAGACATCATCAAGGGAAGGAGATTTTTCTAATTTTTTGCTCTTAAAGGGAGGTTTTGGTGCTACAAAAAGCAGTTACTTTTTCTTTTTAGTTTTCATTAGGTGGTGCTTTTCCCTCTGAGTCCACGGAAGCACTACGTGTCATTAATTTGCTCTTGGAATCCTGAGTGAGCTATAAAACTTGTCCTGACCGTGTCTTGTCCTGAAAGATCGTATCATGCTTCTCATAAGAAACGAGGTGCAAACCCTGCAGTCGTGGCAAAGTTTCATGTAGTTCGTGACATTCTGCTATGTCTGCTTTTCCAAGGGAGAAGCAGTAACTAGTGTGGGGGCTTGCTCCCGTCCTGTATTTTGGCAGTGTAGTCTTCGGATTTACAAGGGCAAAACCGATTTTTCTTGTTGTATTCAACAACGTGAACCTCTTTAGCGCTTTGTACGAATATCTAACTTGCCATTTAATTGGTGCCCGTTCAATTTCTTGGAAGAAAACTCTTAATTGTCCCAGAAATTAGCTATCGTAACAAAGTGCCGATAAAAGCCCTTTTCCAATCCACCTGATTCTTGTGCTCCTGAACATGGGCAGACATTTGTTATATTTAGAAGTGATACTAGCTTTGGCTTTAAAATTCATGCGCCCTGCACCCTAATACCAGGCCTCACTTGCTGCCTGCAGCCTAGTTCTAGGGTTTTTTAGAAAAGGATATTTATCCAGGCTCTCAGATACTGTCAGAGTTGTACCATAATCAATCAACCACTGCTTACCCGCAGTCCAGCCTCCATGAACCGTTACAGTACCAACTATATTAAAGAAGCTTTCTCATCTGGGAAAGGACAGAGACCTTTGCGGTCTCTTTGTTTCTCTTGATACTAACACATTAATTATTGTCTCTTTCCACTCGTTGCTGCTGTTTGTAAGAAATTGGTACTAAAGAATCTATTCTGCTTATTCAGCAAGAGTTCTCATCAGTAGCAATTCATAATCCACTTTACAGTGGGTCAGTATTGCTTAACCATCCCTTGAAGCCATACAAATGGCACAAAACTTTTAATTGAGGTCTAGTGGTGTCACTGAAATGTTGTTTCATTGTGTAACAGCAGTCTCCGTTCCTTTCTGTAATAAAAAATAGCAGTTAAGTAGAGAAGATGCCATATTAAAATTCTGTACATTAAGTGCATGCATTATTGTAAAGGCTATTTTTTTTGCATCTCACGCAATAAACTCTGTGCTGTCCATTTTTTTTTCTTTTAGCTTGAGCATGTGAAGGGACTGCTCTCCATCACTGAGAGATTCTGCAGAGGACAGGGGGTCAGGACTTCATGATTCCTTGTCTAACTCTGTAAGTGATACACACTCTCCAGGATGAAGTAAGTGAGGGGAAAAAAAAGATTTGATACTTGGAGGGGGGGGTTTAAAACGTTTGCTTTGTAGTGCGTGGGTGAAAAATGTTGCTCTCTGTTAAAATAATCTTCTTATTTTTCTTGTTAAGGTACTGCAATCTGTGTGGTCCAAACTCGATTTTGTTGGGATTAAATCAGTTTTGAGACACTTTGTGGGACAGCGTCCAAAATTCAGTGACCTCCCATAGCGCCTTTACCCTCCTCTTCTCCGTTTTACTACAATGCTTGGCAGCAACTAGCAGAGGCTGAATGTATGGACATGCACAGATACGTAACAGATGGCAAGATCACAATAAAAATAGTTAAGTGAGGTCAGATGATTTTGCCTTGCAGGCTGTATCTGGTTTCCAGACGCATGGCTAGATGCATCCTCTGTGAGATGTGTTGCTCTTGCCTTTGGAAATTTCTGGAGAGAAAAACAGTATTTTTTTTTTTGGTATTGCATATAAAATCTTGATGAAAGTGTTGGGTGAGTGTATGGGATTCTGACTTGCTAGAAAACAGTTACTGCATATTGCTGGATGTGGTTTGTAAGTGCAGTGGTTTTCTCTGTAGGCAAGAAAGCATGGAGAAATGAATGATACCTTCGTAAAGGATTGTCCTGTTTGTCTTTAGTGCTCTCTTAACTTGAATTTGAATGTTGCCCAAAATCAAGATTCTTCTCTGAGGAACCACATCCTCCTTTTGTGGTGGCATTTTCAATTCAAACTAGCTAATTCTAGGATGTCAGTTGGCATAGAGCTTCATTCACACACAGAATCCCCCAGCCCTGCTTCAGAATTAAGTGGCATTCAGATGAACTAACCTAGTTTTAGAGGAGCCAGTCTGACAACTGGTAACTTAAACCAACCCTGCTGCAAAGATGTAGTCTTAATTGTGGAGTGTAGCTAAATGGAAAACCTTCAGGACATTATGTACTGCTGATGAGAGGTACTTAATTGACTGCTTTGGGGCAATAATTTAATCCTTAACCTGTGAATTAGAGACAGTATGGCACAAGAATTATCATGCAGACCACCCCAGTCTTCCACAGCTCGGACAGTTCAGTTCTTTCAACAAAATATCTAAATAGGCCTGTCAAAATATGCATTGTGATCTTTTGTATTCTGGAAATGGATCTAAAACCAAAGACTTATTAAACAGAAACAGTAGGGGACTGAATAGTGGGGACTCATTCTCTGACCGTCTGCTACCTAGTTTTGATCTGGTGATTTTGGAACAGGAAAGACTCAATCCTCCTGAGTCTTTCACAGCTTTGCACGAGAAAAAGCATTAGTTTGGGGTGAGATGGTGATTTGCTTGTCTCTAGTTTGGCTGTTTCACTATGCCGGTATGTTGTGAACAAGGTAACCATTGAAAACACAGAAATGCTTGTTTCATTCGTTTTGCGGCAGGTGTGATGATGTAGAGCTGTGGGATGGCTCAGTACAACTATGAATTCTGTAAGTCTAGTTTAGCTTTCATTTGGGCGTATTTTTTAGGAATTATATATGCTATATGATGCATCAGTTCTTTTTTGTGACCTGAATGAAGTCCTTAAAACAGTGCTTTGCTGTAGTAATAGTTACGTACAAAGGTGCTCAGCTGCACTGGTTGCCCTCTTTGGCAAATCCACCCAGAATGAGATTTCACTTGTGGTAACTCTGTTTTTAACCAGAGAAGTGCCTTCTTTATGAAATGCATTCATAGATTGATGCAATAGATGTTCTTTGGTGGGGATGATTTATCATCTAGTTAAGTCAATTTAGTGCCTAAAATCACACTTCTTAACTGACAGTTTTGTTCTAGAAAATGTTTTGTAACTTTTTAGGCTGTTGCTGAACAAGACTGGATACTTGGTTAGGCTGTATTTGTATAGCTCTCGGTATTTATTGCAGCATGGTAAGCGATGCTTGAGAAGAGGATTTTCACCAATTTTTAGTCCTGTCTTTGTGAAATAAGAGAACCATAGATTTTGGGGGTTATGTTAAGAGCAACTTACACACAGCTTATTTAATGGCATAACCCTTCATGCCATGTTCCAATTAGACAAAGCACTGATGTATTTCCCTTGCAATAAGAAATATTATCATCAACTTCTGTTTCTCTCACTTTTGAATGTCATTCAGTCAAAGAACAGTCATGAATTTCCTAAAGAATGAAGTAGCTTTGTCAGATCGCAGCCTTAAAAATCTCCCTTTTATGTACGCCGAATGAAGTGTAGATGAGGAATTGGTATTATCTGTCGACTGCAGGTCATTCTTAGAGGAATGCAGCTGAATGAGTTGTAACTTACAGTGCCTACATCTGAGGACTCTGATGTCCACTCGCTAGGACACAGGCTGGAAAATTTCAAGATCTGTTTTCTGTTTCTTATTCTGCTATTGACTCGCTTTGTCATGTTGGTCAAATTACTTCACTCCTGTCTACTTTTGACTTCCCTGTCACTCTTTTGCCTTTTCCATAAAGGGAAAAGCTTGAGCAGTGCTTGGCACAGTGGGAGGTCCAACGCAGGAACATGTCTTTAAGTGTCCTTGCTTTATAGATAGCATGTTGCTATTCAGCTATGGTTAGTTTCATCACCCAGGAGCCGGACACGGACAGAGAAGAGAAACATTGCCCCTTTTACCTTTAGCAGAATTCTTCCCATTTAATTTATGTGTGCTAGTTTAGCACTTTTGAGGTATTACACTTTTCCTGGAATGGAAGACAATACCAACACACAAGTTACTTGTCTTAGTTACAAAATTTTTCTCTCTGTATTTGTAGATTTGGTTAAGAAATATATCATATTGTGCCTGAATCAATGGTAAGAACTGCTCACTTACAGTTGTATGATTCGCCTCCATGCATGCTTTTAATATTATTCAGTAGTAGCAGGGATAAATGTTGTCAGTTTAAGCGGAAGATTATAGAACATGAATCAGTGATAAAAATGTGCAAATGGACCTGACACCAGTGGTGTAGCTGAAATATTGTTTCATGATTGCTCTTAGGGATTTGCAGTATCCGTCCCCGCCATTTTTAATAGGTAGCTGTTCATGAATCAAACACAATTTCAGTCAAGAAGCAGCATGCCAGTGGGAGGAAGTGTATGAACATAAATTACATAATTATTATTCTATTTGCTTTTATGCATTTACTCACAAAAGAGCAGAAGCCGGAAGATACAAAATAAACCTTAAAGGCATCATAATCCTAAACAACAGCAGCAAGACACCAGCACATGCCCTGTAAAATATAAGAAGATTAATAAAAGAGTGATCAGAACACTTCATTTATTTTCCTTTCATGATGATTAGGCAATAATACTAAATTAGCTTACCATATTTGCTTACAATAAGTCAACAATTCTTAAAGAAAAAGCTGCAGAGAACTGGAAAGTTTTTGGGAAAAGGAGATATGTGGATGTACCTCTTATTAGAGGGTAAAAGAAGGGGAGGATTTTTATCTGTGTTTTCTTAGGGGAGCTGTCATTGTGCAGTAGATATAACCTGATGCAGTAACGTCTACCTGAATTTGTAGAGAGCCTGAAACAATAGATCTGAGGTGAAAAGTGCTTCATCTTCTGTAACTGGTTGCTAACACCAAGGTCAGTCGTGGATTTTTTTTTTTAGGTGTCAGCATTGTGAACTGTGTCCCTGTTTATGGAAGAAGAACAAGAGTCATGCAGCCGATTCATGTCATCCATGGGCAGCTTATCCAGGCTGTAGATTTTGTCATGAACACAGATGCGTGGGTGTGTATTAGGGGCAGAGAGTGTAGCGACGATGGAGGGTTGATAACATTAAAATCTTTCTTGCATTTCCCACAAGTGGAATATGTCCCAGGGCTTGTTATGGGAAGTGGGGTACAAGAAAGAAAGTTCTACAACAATAGGGGAATTTTGTGCCTTCCGCAAGGGCAGCTCAGCTCAGCCTAGCCTTCTTAAATTTGGACACTCTGTTTGAAACCCTGTCATGGCTGTGCACAAACTTTTTCCAACAAAAGAGTAGTACTTTCACTGACAGAGAATACAGTATATTTGGTTATAGTTGCCTTTATTTTTAATACAGGATGGGCTACAGGAAAAGTAGGTCATTGCATGGGATGCGCCTGGATCCCACTGAACAGAAAACTTCTGATCATTTAGCTCAGAAAGCATCATTATCTCAATGGAAATTGTTACAGTAGTCTGGCTGATCTGTACTAGTACTGTGAACCCAGTTTAATGACTCCCAGTGTAGATTCATTGCACTCAGTCTTCCTTCAGAAATGAATTCCTGAACCACCTGAAGGAAGAATTTGTTTGTAGCCAGCGAACAATCAAAATTAAATTCATACTTCTTGCCTATGAATGGATATCTCTAATCTTTTTCATTTTAGGTATATTTCTAAGACTTAGCCTGCCTTGAAGCCAAATACAGAAAACAGAACAGGTGTTTAGGTGTGGGAGCGCAGAGATTTAGTGTGTCAATAGGTGTGGCAGAAAGCTGAGTCTTTTGCAGAAGGTTAGAAGCAGTGTAGCTTTAGTCTATAGCTGCTAACCTAAGTGAGGAAACATTTTGGGTTTTGTTCCAGCACAGTTTGTTTCCCAGTGGCTTTTTGCTCTTTCAGCAGTGATTTTGACTGTTTACTCATTTTTCCCTAGGCTTCTAGATAACTGCCATTCATACCTAGATGAACCATCTTGTTGTCTATAAACTACAGCACATCTGTTTTGCTGTGAACAACACAGTATGAGATCCCTGAGCCACCGCCAGACCTAAGAGCAGTGTAACATTATCAGCTGGTTGATCGGCCCAAGCTAATTCAACCTGAGGAATGGTAGGGCTTATCAGCTGAGGCAAAGCAACAGGGCAGTTTGGTCATAGTGCTTTCAGAACTGAAGCCAGTATCGCCATGTGGCCCTGCTCTGAGATATGTGGGTGCATTAACACAGCTGTAATTTCCCTGTGGCATGTGAACGCAGCTAGTGGGTGAAGTTTCCGCCATGCCTCACAAACACCCCTGGATCTCACTGAATGTCTCAAAAGGGCAGAGAATAAACATACAGAATGTTGATTTAACTATAGATTGCTGGTCAAAACATAATTGACTTTGTTTCACTTCACTGTACCACAGCCGGGAACAGGTATGGCCCTTGGCTCCTCCCTTTCGTATGACCACCTTTAAGTGTCTTACAAACATACACGTTCAACAGGAATGCATTCCCATTATCTTCTCTGCAAGAAAGGAGCAATTCTTGGGCACCAGTTACTTGGCATGTTAATAAAGTTGGCTGAGGAGTTAACCTCATTGGAGAAAAAGACCTAGGAATCTTATGTTTGTTACTTTAATTCTATAAACATCACAAACAAACAAGCCGTACCAGAAAAACCATTTTATCAATATACAGTGTCAATGGTATGGAGATTAAGGGCAGCTAAATTCTAGCACAAGTACAGAATGTTGGACAAAGTACTTCTATACGATTTAATCCTTTAATCCATGCAGTAAGCAAATGTTTTTGATGTGAAACACAATCACTTTGATTACAGCAGCAGAGGGGAATATTTTTTCTTCTGCTGCATTATGTAGGATAAATAGGAAAAAGACTGATGGAGGTTTGGCAGAATAAGCCTTTATAAATATACTCTCTTCCTGTCCTTTAGACAAGCTAATCTTTGGGTAAGGGCAGTGTTATTAACAGAATACACCATGGCTCAATTTCTTATCACCAATCTCTTGAGTATCCTAAGTATTATTCCAGGAGAGTTTTGTTATTGATACGGTAAAATGTCCCGATCCAGTGTCGGGGAGGTTTCAATACGATCCCAAGGACGAGATTAGAACACGGAACGGAGTCAAGTGCTGTATGGCCTTGTGAGCTGTATTTCGAGGAACAGGGATGGAGCGGTTTCACGTAAGCGGCGCGAAGGAGAGGGGCAAGGAAGGAAGAAAAAAGAGAGGAGAGAGAGATTAGTACCAAAAAAAAAAAGGTAGTCATCACCCTGGATCACGCAGCGTCCTATGGGTCCTCCGTTGATGGCTCGGTGGCAGTCTCCCAGTGGTGGGTGCCCTCCCCCCACCCCCCCCAGTCTCTCAGAGAGTCCTTTTGTATCTCGGCCAATCTGGGGTGCTCAGTTTGCACCAATCACCTTGCACCAGTCACTTTTATACCAATCACATTTGCACCTGCAAGTCTCCAAACTGTGGTCTCAGCTGCTCCTGGTGAGCTTCTTCCCCCTGTCCCGTCACTGGGTAGTTCCTGTCTGGTCAGTGGCTCTCTGGTTGCTAGCCAGCCGTGCCCAGTCAGGCTGCAGATATAGAAACCTTCCCCTGCGGCTAGCTGGGGTGCTAGGGGAGACTGAAGATGGCGGCGAATTTTCTGAGACATCACAAAAATGGTGGGGCTGAGTCCCATGTATGGGATAACGTATTTCTCTGAAGCTCTACTCTTTAAAGTGGTCTATAAATGTCTGCTTGATAATTTAAGGTCGTGATCCTGTACACTGAAGTATTTGTCTCAGTCAGGTTTCAGATGTGGTATCAAAACACTACCGTATCCTGGATGAAGTCAGAGTTCACCTACTCCAAGTATTTATGGTACATATTAAAATATTTGTGGATAAAGTTCTACCACACAAGGTAAAAACAGGTCAAAATATCAGCAGAAACTGGTGGGAAATACAGAGCCACCAATGTCAAGGCATTTTGTTAGTTCATTGAAGTTTTGTGAAATTGTTTTGTTTTCAGAAAACAATATAATGGTTGCTCACAGAATCACAGAATAGTAGGGGTTGGAAGGGACCTCTGTGGGTCATCTAGTCCAACCCTCCTGCCAAAGCAGGGTTACCTATGGTAGGCTGTAGAGCACCTTGTCGAGGTGGGTCTTGAATATCTCCAGAGAAGGAGACTCCACAACCTCCCTGGGCAGCCTGTTCCAGTGCTCGCTTTTAACCATTTGCAAATGAAATGCATTTTGATTTTTTTTTTTAAAATTCAGAAATACTGTATTTTGAAAATTTTAATTCCAAACTTTAAAAATAGTAAGAATCTGATTTTGTTTTTTAGTTCAACCAGAAACAAAGTGTATCGCACCTTTTTTGGCAGGGTGCAGTTGGGGTGTTCTTGACTTTACAAGCATTCCATTTCATGTCAACCTAAGACCAAGCCATATATTTTTATTTTTGAAAACAGAAAGCAAATAGAGAAGTTGTTTTTTTTTTTTTTACTGTGCTGTTGATAGCTTATGGTTGCAGCTGATTTGTAGATGGTATTTTACTGCATGTCACTGGGCTATATTATGCTTTGGGACGGCATTGCCTCAGGGCTACCCAATAAAAATAATTGTGATTCTGCTACAATGATGGAGGGAGCAGATCACTGTGATGTTAAAATTAAAGATAGTGAGTTATTTTGAGAGTATGAATTTTCTGTAGATAAAAAAATACTTCTGGACTGAGATGCATTTTGCAAAGACAGATAGAATTTAAAAAGATTCATCCGGATAACGATGAATCCTTACACATACTGAGTGCAGCGTTAAGTAGACAAAGTAGCATTAACCAAGTTAGGCGTGTTCCTACACTATATGGGGATATTTGTGTGGTACATATCTAAAAATGAAAGTGATGAGGAAAGTTGTGATGGTTAATTCTAAGCTTCTTAGTATTTGCTATCAGTTATCAATGGTAAAGCTATATAGAGTTCCTATCACAGAGGTGCTTTCCACTGGGTGCCACACAGGATTGTGCCTTTGAAAACTTTAGGGATAGAACTGATGGTTTGAAAGTGAAGGAGAACCTAAGCAGAATGGATTAGAACAATCTAGTTAAATTAATTGAGATCTAAATGGGGCAGGCCTTTGAACATCTCACGAGTAAATACTGGCAGGATTTAGGGAGTGTTGAGTTTAGTTTGTCCTTCAGAATTACCTCTTGGCATCTCTGTTTTAGGTTTGCAGTGTAGCTCCTTGAGAACTTTTGTTTATTAGTTACCCCTTATTAATTACAGTGATGCAGTTTTGAAGTCTCATGTTTGTTCTTGATTTGTTTTGGCCTATTTTATTAGAAAGGCTATTATGACCCTTAAAACAAATTCTATTTTATAATGTCGGTGCCTGATTTCTTTCTTTTTTGGTTTTGCATCCCAAATCTGTTGTGCTTTTCTAAAGTTTGGAAAACATTATCTCAAATCACACATGGATCCAGCATTGGCGGCTATAGGAAGCTTATGTAAATTCTAAAGTTGTTTTAAATATCCTTTTTCTTGAAATGTGGTAGAGAAGATTATTTCCATTTATTTTTCTTTAAAGAAAAAAAAAGAAAATGTTGTGGATCCAATTTTATTTTTGTTATAATCATGAATTATACTTTGATTTTTTTTTTTTTTTTTTTTGTGTCGTCTATCCCTTGTGATGTTTTTAAGTGTAGATCTTAAGGTCTTTGTGAAAGAACTGTCATTTTCTGTATTTACATACTGCCCACCACAATGGGGTTTTTATTCATCCCTCCTCTGTGCTATCCCAATATAAATAGTAAAGTGATGCTGCATTTTGCTCAGAAATCCAGAGGGGCTTTTTAGTACTTTTTCTTGTGTGTGTTAAAATGTAATATTTTAAGTCTGATTTTCTATCCTGCAAGCCTATAAATCATACCCATTTGCAGATACGTATAGAATTCTGTGGACTAATGATTTGAAAGCGCTATCACATGAAAACAATAGTGTCGCACAATAGTTGACTCCCTTAGGAAATTACATAGCTATCTCACTACTCAGGAGGTTTAAAACTGTCAGTGCTTGGTAAAGATGAGTAATAGCAATCCTAGGTGTTCTCAGCCTTGAGTTTTAAAACTGTTTTCAACTCTTGATGCAAATGTCCCTTTCAAGGTGAGAAACGTCACACCAGAAAGGCTGAAAAGTTTCCAGGCAATTACACTAGTGAATAAGTGTGTATGGGTTCTTGAAAACTTCTAAGTAAGCTCTTTTAAAAGAAATAATAATAGTGAAAAAGAAAAGAGGCCCTCATAATTTATATATGGTTTGACTAGACTGGAGAACATAAGGTATTGTGTAAATCTGTACGGCTATTTACTGATTATTGAAATCTATAAAAGATTTTATCAGCTTTGCACTAAGCTTGTCGCTACAGATCCAGCTCTTCAAAGGTATCAGGTATTAGGTAATGGCATGATCTAATTTCAGTCAGTGACATGCAAAGCCACAGGTCTGATTTTAAATTGCAAACCAATATAATAGGCAGTAGACTATCCACAGATTATCTGTTGTTAATCTGAGAGAATATATAAGCAATAAATGAGAGTGTATATAAGCAGCAATGATGACTTCACTTTTGTCTCATCTATAGCTCTCTTTGCTGTAGACAACATGAGGTCTTACGCAATAATTTCTTTCATGTTCATGTTGTGGCAGTAATTTGGCTACCTATTCAACTGATGCAAAAAGCCCGCTTTTGTCTCTTGCTGGCAGTTTTAGGAGATTGAAAGATAGAAACACAGAAAGAGGATTGTTACAACTGTGATTACTATTGTGGAAATGAAGGTTAATATTTCAGAGGAGAGGGAGGAGTTTTTTTAATGTATGTAGTGATTTTCATACTTTTCTGTAGACATATGGCAGTGGTTTGATGGACACCCAAATGACAACAAGTTCATGTTCAGCACAACTAAGATTTAATTACCCTCTTGCCCCTGTAATATGGACCCTGTATAACACTTGAAAGCAAGAATAATTCAGGTCAGAGATGTTACATGACGAGTTTGTGGTCAAGAAGTTGATTTGTATGAGAGTGGGATTAGAACTGTCCACAGTCTGAGGAACACCTGAGCTTTGTCTTCGGTTGCCAATAGAGCCACTGTTTAAATGCTGGCTCTGCTATTTAATCACTCAGTAGTGTTGGACTTACCTTCATCTTTGTAGTTATTCCCCTCAACCTTTCTACTGCTTCATTGTTGGTCTCTTGTTGCATCATGTGAAAAGGCTCAGGGTAGATTCCCCACTGCAGTAGCTCAGCTTCTTTGCTGTTTTCACATTTGATGCACTGAGACCAGCTCAGCTGCTGAGAATCTGCGAATTGCTGGGAATGTGTCAGGGAACTGTGAAATGAGTGCAGCTAAAGCCTCCATATCCTCCCCAGTAACTTGGTGTCTCCTTGACTGTGAAGTGGAGCACACAGGGGATGATGTGGTAATGCTGAATGAATTAGACTTCAGAACAGCATAGCCACCTGACGTGAGACTTGCACTCTTAGTGATGGAAAGGACTAAACACAGTGTGCCCAAGGCTCTTTCCTATTCTGGATATGATACTTGTGACCCACTCCTCTGTTTGGCTGCACAGCTGGCGTAGAGCTGCTTTGGGGATCTTAAAGTTGGTCCCACAACAAGCTGTGGGCACACCTGCTGAGTGAAAAGAGGACAGGACTTCTGAGATGAGGACAGGTTTTCCAAAAGAAGTTGTAAGATTTCAGTGTGAGAGAACAAGAATCCTAGTATATGAGAAAATAAACATGCTTCCTTGAAACTGTTATTTGTAGCCACTTTGAAAAATGGCTTTTAAATTCCTGTTTATCAAATTCCCTTATGCAAAAAAGAATTTTTATTACTCCAACAATTATTATTATTTAATATGGATTAGAATTTTAAATAACACATTTCTAAAGAAATATGTAAACTTGATTGCAGTTCTTTTCCCCATCACTATCATTTAGGGAAACAGCACATAGCATGTCTGGAGAAATCTGAAGGCCCTCTTAGTAAACTGCCAGTTATGCTGCAGCAAGAAAGGGAATATATTTAGATGCTATATAAATGGCAGACATAAATCTGGTGCCATTTGGTATCAGGCATAGGTTTGTACACTAAATGGAAAGAGTAAATATTTTCTTAACATTGTAACTCTGAAGCATTGCAGGAAAAAGAGCTGAAAATAGAAATCTAAAGCAACTTCTCTTTAGGCAAAAAGAACCAAAGAAGGATTAAAGCAGGTAAAGGAAGTACATACATGGATAACTGGAGGAAAGTAATTCTGTGAATCATCTAGTACAGACAGCTGTCAAAGATGAGGCTCTGCAAGTATTTAGTCCTTTATGGCTGTGATCTGGAAAAATGCTTACACACACGTATAACATGGAAGCAATTCCACTGCTTTCAGTGAGTTAGGAACAAATGGGGCAGCCATATGTGAATATGTTTTCAAGCTTAGAGCTATCAGACTCTCATTCTTTGTGCCTGTCCAAAGCATCCAGTGAAGTCAGTGGGAATTTGGGCCAGTTGGACATTTTATCTGGAGTTCATTTGGAGCAATCTCATAGCAGAGTTTGTGTTTCCTTTCAGGATGTAAGTTATAAAAAAAGAATAAGTTAGGCAGCCATTTCACCCCTCCATGTGGCCTATTAAAGACAAAACATATTGTGATTACTGCTCACGGAGGCTAACATCAAGCAGGCCGTTGCTTAGCCTGGAGACATTTATCCTCTCAGCCTTGTCTTCAGCAGATGATGGCTTCAGCAGGTTGCAAGGCCTGCTAAGACAAAGTTATGAAAATATAGCCAGGCAAGCCTCACGCTTGTGACAGTGGTGTCTACTGAGGGCAGGCTGAATCTCTTAAAAGTTTAAATCTGGGGTTCCTGACCACATGGTGAGTGTCATGAATGGGTTTATAGTGGTTTAGAAACTTCTTGTCCTGTATCCTCCCTTCCTGGAGTGAACATACTTTCCCTAACTTGTATTTACCAACTAAATGCACTCTACTCTGCCCCAAATGTGGCTTGGGATGGACAAGCCCTCGGTAAGCCTGGTATGGTGGGGTAGTTTGAAACACTGGGCCAAATATGGCCACTTGCTAAATTATTTGTAGGACAGTTGAAAACAGTGAATACGTTGGTGTCTGGGTTTTTCTAGGTTTCTCTGATATAGTCCTGAAAATTGTAATTATGATTTCAGTTTTGACTCTTACCTTTAAAGATCAGTGATGTGTATAAAACTGCAAAGTGTTTTTATTATAACTTATCAACAGAATAAGATTTGTCTTTTTCTTGGAAGCCTCTCATTTTGGACTGCAAGAAACAAAACAATTTACAAATGTTTTTTCCCCAAGGGATTAATTTTCCATTACTTGAAAAGCAGCACCTACCATACAAACATCATTCCTTACCTACCAATTACCTAGAGTCGTTGAGTTGAAAGCCCATTATACACTCCTACCACGAGTAGATCAACACTGTGGCTCTATGAAGCAGTCCATTGATATGGACGTAATTAGATTTTTATCAGTTTCAGCTAGGTGTAACCATTTCATTATAATTGACCTGGATTAGTTTCTACATGTCTCCCTCATTAAAATGTATAGCACCTGTGCTAATGGGTTTTGTTTCTATCAAGATATAATGAGGACTGGCATATCTGCATATTCTCCGAGCGCACCAAGAACAGAGACAAATACTCCATTTTGTTACCATCTGACAAAGACATAATGATTGCTGAGAAGCTCATTACCATCATATTATGCAATGATTTAACTTGAAAACCTTGCCATGCTGCAGCCTGGCAGGGGCAGAGCTCTTGGAAATGCATGGTTTTTTGTTTGAATAGTGTGAGCTGAGCTGATTCCCTTCTTCCCGTGTGCTATACACAGTCTATTTGCTTTGCAGATTTCTGACTGATTTTGAGTGAATTTCATTACTGTGCTGTGTAATTAAGGAATATCACTGAAAGATGTTTATAGAAACACGTGATGAAACTACAGGTAATGCCGGAAGCTTGTACAAAAGGCAGAATTTTAACAATATTTTTTCCTTCTCTCTCAGTGTCCCCTCATTTGCACACCCCCATAACCCTGTGGTTTATAGACATCCTGGTGCCTCCTCTTTTGAGGCCACTGGTGAAAGAGTTCTTGCTGCTCCTGGTCAGCTTGTCTGCAGCTTTGCAGATATAGACAGGTACTTCAGATAAAAGCTTTTCAGCTGTAATTTGTGTCTTCATTCTCTGTGCAACTTGCCCTCTTCCAAATGCTGCTGCTGAGCTGATTTCTTCAGAGCTCAGTTTAGTGCAAAGGACCATGACAGAAAATGTCACTGAGCACAGTTTATCTTTGAACACAAACCCCTCAGTAATGCAAAACAACACAGTTCATCTGGCAAATACTGGCTGCAGTTTCTCTGCCTCCATGCTAGACATGTGAGAGGGGGTATACTGATAATTTGTCTCTGTCACCTGAGATACGAGGTCCTTAATTATGCTGAATATCTATATGGTAGTCAGGAATGCCAGTTCTAACCCCTTCTAACCTGTTTGACAAATTCATCTCAAGGTTTAACATTTCCCTGTATGTGAAGGAGTGGGTGCTTTAGAGAGAGATCCCAACGCTCTTCGTTACACTGAGTAGTACTTCTGTGAGTAGCCAAAATTACTGTACTGTGACAAGTGCTTAGTTGCTTGAGTTCAATGTCTTATTGTTTCCATACAGTTTCTGGAGAGAAATATCCATATTGTAAATTGCTCGCTAATTAACAATCTCGGTAACAGTACTATTATAAAGATGAAGATGGACCTTATTTCTGAGAATCATGGTAGCAGGGATCAGACAGACAAGTACATTGTTCTTGAAGTAATGTTTCCGTTTCTCCTTTCAATGTGTAGAATTCACAATGCTGAAATATGTTTAAAAGTTCATTCTTTCATATATGTATATATACACAAATACACACTTTTTAATGGGAGGATGGTAAGAGTTTTGTAATTTTGTAAACTTTTTAAAGTTCAGAAATTGTGTTAACATTTTGAATTTCAAACATTGAGCAGCTCTAACCAAAAAGCCAGGCTGGATTCACGTTTGGGGTGGCATTGACGTTTTAAATTGCTGGATGGCTACTTCAGCGATTTTGGTCCCTTTGAAAGTCATTTGTTCTTTTAAAGAAGTTCAGTTATTAAAGAAATATACAGTGTGTTCATACAGCGGTAATTTATTTGGTAAGCGAGAGGAGGAGTGACTGGGGTAGCAGTCTAACTTTAGCCATTTAATTGCAGTACTGTAAAATCAATGGATAGGGATTAGTTCCACGCTGTCCTTTAGAGGAAACAGCCTGTCTCCTGTGCAGATAGAGAGAGACTAAATATGGATGCCTAAAATGAGACAGTGCTTTGTATTCAGCAAGAAAAATGATGATGATGTTTCATAAACCTTCTGTTTTCATCTAATCAGCAATGAAAACTTCGAAATACAATGACTTTCAAGACTTAATTCAATCCTGAGCTTGTTTACCTGTGTTTCAGTATTTAGAAAAGAAGAGGATGGGGAAACTTCTTATTCTGTCTCCCTTTATGAACGCTGGTGAGCAGGTTAATAGAATCAAGTGCCTGCTGAAAAAGATAATGTGAAATTGATAAAATAAGCTGTGCATACCTGAAAATAGATGGGAAGCTTTTTCCATATTCAGTGTTTGATCATGTAATTTAGCTGTGTTATGTCATAGAATTGTAAACACAGTATTTCACCTGGGAGAACTGCTATCAGTTTATAGAGCAGGTTTCCCAGTTGGAAAATGAACCATATGGTGCATATGTCAAACCAAGGGAAGGAGGCAAGCCTCTCAATACATAGAGTTAACAGATTGACTCTTAATTAAGATCAGATGGTGCCTACTATTAATCAGATACCCAGGCAGTCTATTTATAGTTGCCTTGATCTTGGGTGTAAAGTTGCTGTATGAACAAATTTTTCTACTCACCCAAAATCGATGGAGTTTCACTGATGTGAATGAATGTTGAACATAACCCTTAGTCTGGATTGGGGGAATTCTTGTGAGTGGAGATGAGAACCTATCTGGACAAGCCATCTGTCTGCTGTTCATGTGGTTGTAAAGTTGTCATTCTTGGAGGAAGACAACACACAGAGCAGCAGGGAACTAGGAAGAGCAGTGCATGAAAAAACTTGTTTCTAGAGTGCAGAAAGGGTGAGATCCCTTAGTTTCTTTACCTGCCTGCTTTTTCCGTCTAGCTCTTTGCTCTTCACCATGCTTTCAGATTCTAGAAGGCACCAAGGCATTTCAGTCTGTTGCGAAAAGCTTATTTGCTCACAGAAATATTAAAGATTATTTTTTAGGAAACAGTGGTGTGTATAAACGGAAGAAATCTAAAAGGCGTTGGTGGTCTCCAGATGCCTCTTAAAGAGGTCCTTTATAATACAATTTGCACAGCCCTGTGCAGCATAAAGTTTTACCCCTTGGTTATAGCTTCTAGTAAGTTTTGTTTTACAAATGCCTTCTTCATGCAGTCCTGCCCTGCATTGCTGGTGTTCCGGGCCAAGCAGTGAATGAAAACGTTTGAGAGGAAAGGGTAAAAACTGCTAGCAAAGTTTTGTTTTCTGAATACATTTAAGTTAGCCTCAACTGGCCCCTCTTCTAAGTTGCCCAAAAGCATTCAGCAATATTCTGTCAGCCCCCACAAAAGCTTGACCTATTCTTCTCAGCTAGTATGTAGCATCAGGCTGGCATCACTAAGGCCATCAAAGAAATATTTCTTTAGTAATGCAATTTATGAGGGAAAGGAAAGAATAGACTCCTCCAGAAGAGTCTGTGGATAATAGTTACTAGCCAAGTTTGGCACTGGGTCTAAGAAAAGTCTTTCTGCATATCACAGCATTTCTTTTTCTTTCCTGTGGCTTCTTCTGCACTTTGGCTAAAGTGATCACTCTACTTATGTTACATATCCATGCGTATAGAGTGTGTAAGAAAGTGCCGTAATAGTTTTTGAGTAATGAGAATGAAAACACAGTTGTACATGGAATTTTTCCCAACAAACTGTAAGATTGCTGTCACAACATACAACTTTGATCAAAACCTTGGACCTCAGGAGGGCTAACTTTGGCCTCTTCAAGGAGCTACTGGGAGGAATCCCATGGGCCAGGGCTCTCGAAGGCAGGGGGGTCCAAGAGTGCTGGTCGCTCTT
>Ga0065711_1001070_pt1 | contig 49005 bp, 26 predicted proteins | sample Hoacrofraction12_FD_59098 | JGI IMG/M metagenome (GOLD analysis project Ga0065711, IMG submission 59098) | Hoatzin crop microbial communities from Cojedes, Venezuela - Epithelial fraction 12 v2 (version 2) | ecosystem: Host-associated > Birds > Digestive system > Esophagus > Crop | place... | reverse complement strand
AGCCCCGCGCTCGGCAGCCATCGCCGGCCGCAGGAGGGCCGGACCCCGCGCAGCACCTCAGGGCGAGCCGCCGCCATGGGGTGGCGGCCGTGCGCGCCGCCTCCCTCAGAAGCCACCTGCACCCCTCAGCGACGGCGTTTCTCATCGCGCCTCTGGAAGCAGACGAAGTCTGTTAGAGTTCGGGAGCGCGGAGGTCCGGCTGCTTCCCAAGCACGAGGTCTGCCACCGAATCCTGGTCCCGGTGGGGACGAAGGGCGCTCGCCCACGGCTGCGCGTCAGCCCCGGAGCCCACACAGGCGGCACCCCGATTCCCAAGGCACCTCCCAGAGACAAGATGCAAAGAGGGGCCAAAGCTGTGGCAACGGTCTGATTGTTGTCAGCTGAAGTTAGGGTTACATCTGTAGGTTTTAATGGGGATAATTTGCATGGGTTTAGTCAAGATGTGTTTTCTAGCTGTTGCGTTCAGCCATTCCTTTGGGCCTTGTATTTGTATCACACTGCAGTTAGCCCAACCGCGTGGACAGGATCCCTGTCTTCATCATTTCGGACTGACTCCCTCCAGAATTCCTGTAAATCATGGCATTTTCCTGTCAGCTCTGAGCTGTAACTGCAAGCCTCACACCACCCCAAGAAGCATGCAAGAATTGATGTCCACGCCGCTGGGGGAAACACACTCTGAGACGTTCTCCTATTTGCAGACAGAAAAGGAAGAAAAAAGGCCCAAACCTGGGGACCGCACGAGTACCAGTGGTTAATGACAAGCCTGGAGACTTGTTCCGCTCTGCAGGAGGAGCTGGGGGCTGCCAGGCCATGGCCAGGGGGAAGAGTACATACAATCACCCCTTTCTGCATCTGCATGATTTACAGCAAAAAACCCCTGTGCAGTATATTAACAGTAGGTTGCATTTGCTATACAGCTATATTTGCTCCCTATGCAGAACAAACCCCCTCTGGTTTGAGAAAAGGATACAGAACAGCCATGTCCTTTGTCTGCATTCACGTATATCCTCAGAAAAACATGATCTGGCATACAAAGACAGTAACCAACTTGTTCTAGCAGCTTCAGAGCTGGGATGAAAACTCAGAATGGGTTTGCTCCCTCCAGGTCTGAGGGCTGCTCCATCTGGCAGGCAGTGCAGTGCTGCACAAATATCACAGAAGTGCACAGATACAGGCATAGTGCATGCATAACATGCCATCAGAGTTCAATAAAATAAATTGGAAGGAGCCAAAGTAATTTTCAAAGCACAATTCATGGGAAGCACAGGATGATTTACAGAAGCTAGAGGCAGAAAGCTGACAGGAAAATAGCTCCTCACAAATTACTTATCTTTCAGGTCAGTCACTTGAAAGAAATATAGGGTGGTCATGAATTACTACCAAGGTGTGATTTGTATGCAGAAGGCCTACTGCTCATTGCAACGTCTCTCTTGTAAAATATGGACTTTGAATATGTATGTTCCCTAGAACAAGAGAGTTGCTTGTTTCCCTGCTTTGTATACATTTGCAGTTCTTCAAAGATAAACCAACATTTTGCCACTGAAAAGACTGAAAACACTGAAGAATGAGTATTTCCTTTCTATCTGATTAACAAATCAATTATAAAACCAGTGTATTTGCCCCTGTTCCACACAAATTACAAAAAATGGCATAGGGTATAGCTTTTTCTTGATCCTTCTTTCTAAGGGATTCTCAAACCATTCCTGGAAGTCACCACAAACAAAAGTTTCCATACCTGGAATAAAGCAGCAACAGAAACTACCAACAAAAAAAAGCTAGTCTGACAGCCAGCAGGTGCAAATGCAAAACCTTTGTCACAGAAAACTGTGCGTGAAGAATGAAAAGCAGGCTTGAATCTCATTTCTTTAGGTCTTGTACTAGTAATTATTGTCTTGGGCCAACATCATTGAAAGCCCATGGCAGCAGATACAGGATGTCAGGAACGGTATTCTGGATTTCGGAGATGCATTTGGCATTTCCATAATTCAAACACAGCATGGTGTTACTAACCTGCATATTCACCATCCAGCCATTCCAAACAGTAAGACACTCCTTTGAGCAGTGCTTCCCTTTAACAGGCAACAGTTTTACTAAAATACGTTTTCATTTGCTTTTCTTTACAACACTTCAAATTTGTCCCATATCTGCTACATTTACTCTCTTCTCTTCTTTTTCTTTTTAGATGATGAACTAGAACGTAACCTTACAACAAAAATTACATTTTAGCAACTATAACAGCTTGATTTGCAATAATTTGTCTACCTCTTGTTGGCACTAGTTGTGCAAAATGTGGAAAATAATTCAATTGCTATGACTGTAACCAGAAGCCATAATAATAAAGAAACTCAAAATCAAAAGTAACATACCAGATGCACTCTGCCTGCCTAAACAAGACAGTAAAACCAGTGGCAGCTTTTTTATCTTTACAATTCTTAATCACGTTTGTCTTTAGTGGCAGAACTGAGGTCTGGAGATGTCAGCTAGTCACATGGAAAGGGAAGGACTGCCTGAGACAACTGCTGTCCTCACGTAGATGATCAAAGTCCCCGGTGACATCTTTTTTTTCTGTCTGGAAAAGTTACTTATGAGAAAAACAAACATTTTGGATGCATGCCAAGATTTCCCAACATTAAGAAGTCAACAGGAGCTTAGCCCTTCAGTGCTTACGAGCCTGTAATGTAACAGTACAGAGTGAACCTAGCACAGCACCGTGCAGCAGGATCTGTAGGTAGCTGCAGCAATTTGCCTCTACGCCATGCAGTCTTGGCTTCCCCAACGGCAGGCCTCTTTGAAACACAAAGTCACATCAAGGCTGCTCGCATAAATAGGTTGTTCTGTGACAAAACCTTACTCCTGCTGTAACTCAGAGCCCACATTTACAGCCAGATCCACTCAAGAACAGGTTGTGGTGCATATGGCCTGGACTGCAGGACTGCATCTTTACTCTGGTACTGTATTTGTCTCACTTCTGAGAGATTACCTTGATAATAGAGCCCATATTTTCCTTTTTAGATTAACACCTGGAATATCTTCTTTTGGCATTATTTATAGCACATAATATGCTCATGTCCTTTCAGATTTATAGACAATGTTGCACTTTCAAATGAAGAAAAACAAAGAAACAGCTGCAATCCTCACTTGATAACATTTATTCAATACTTTCTGAAATAAGCAAGAATTTTAGACGCCCATAAGCAATCCAATACAGCCACAAAAACCCCATACTGATCCTAAATAAGAAGCACTATGAGAAATACACAATATTTCATGAAACAATACTGTACATCAACAACCTTTAGGAAACAAACAACTCAAACCATATGCTTAGTTTACTCACAATATAAAAAACTTTAACCTTTAAAGAAAAATATAGATTCAGTCCAATTGTAGGATCCAATCCCATGCCCACTGAATTCAATGGAAGCTCTCTCATTGATTTCAATGTTTAAAGGATCATGCCCTTACTTTGCCTCAAGAGGCACTTTATTATACAAGGCCTAGCCTGAATACTATTACAAAAATGTCAAACATCAACTCAAGAGTATGTTTCAGCAACTTTCAGGAAATAATGGAGAAATTGGTTATCTACCCATGCATGGAATAAGGCAAAAACTAATTCATTCAGATTAGGAATAATAATTTTTACTAGTTTCTTCTTCACAACACAAACATTTTAGACTTTTTTAATTAATGGATATATTATATATCATATTATGCTTCACATTTTTCCTACCTCTACTGAGAAAGCTGGCACTGACATGTCATAAAGAACTCCTCATTAATTATTGTTTTCTGTTCTGTAACAACCACAAGAAACTCATCTGGGTTTAGTAATAGTGTCTACCAAGAAAAAAGCACACACTATCATAAGCTTATAGTTTATAGAGCTCAAGGTACATTAAAATGTAATTCATGAAGTTCACAAATTCTGTTTTAAAATATTTTTCCAAACTAAAAGCTGCAGAAAATTGGTTCTTAAATATTCTACAGAAAATTCTGAAGCATCTAATGGTTTAAATTACTTATGCTTTCTTCTTAAAAATATTTAAATTAGGTTAGTAGCCCATCCTTTTGAAAAATAATCCAAAAAAGATACACTAGATTACAAATCTTTTGTCTTAATCAGTGTAACCAAAGGTTTGTCATCTGGGCTGTAATCTTCGTAAGCAATGGGGGTTGCGTCATACATTGCAGGTCGGGATTTCTTGCCAAACCTGGAAACAAAAGAAAGCATCAAATTTAAAAAAAAAAAATCTTCTTGCAAACAAGAAATAGGTTCCATGTCAAAGGCTACAGGAATTCTGCTGTGGCATTCAGCAGTATCAGAATATGGAAAGACTAAGAAAGGCGAGAGCGAAACTGATACAGTTTCAGCAAGGCCAGAATTTTATTGTAGAGCCTGCTCTAACAACCAATATTAAGGTCAAGTCATGTATATTTACAAAAAGCAAGTAACAGACAACTATGTGACACTGGCATTTGGAAATGCAACAGTTGTGCACTGAGTTGAGTTATAAGCTGTAGACAAAGTGTTTAAAAATGAACTCAAAGTCTTTGCTCACCTGAGATCCACTTGAGAAGCGTGTTTAAATTATCAACATGCTGCACGCTACTTGCAAGGCTGAAAAAAATTAATTGCAGTTGCAATGCCACATAAACACACTACTCTAGCAAAGGTTCACAAGCAACAGAATCCCATCACGAGCGTGCTCCTCCTGGGCAGCCATCACTGCCCAGAGCTAGGCTGCACCTGCCCACGCAGAGAATCGCTGGGGCTGCATCCTTGTGGCCCCAGTGCTGGCACATCCAGAACTCCTTTAGGTGCCTTTGCACTACAGAGACAATCGATCAGCCTTCTGATCATTTATTAAGACACAAAAATAGTGCTAGAAATGCAACTTGAAAGTGGAAAAATTACTAAAGTGGTCTGACAACAATTACAGGAGCTTTACATAACAAAAAGATTCATGGGAAAATGAGGCAAAAAAAGGGCCAAGTCTGCTTTCCATATGGACCTGATGCAGAGAAAATATTAACACAGAAACAGAAAGATTTATTTATTTAGTGATCTACACAAAGGATGTTTAAAATCTCCTTCTTATATACCAATTAAGTCTATATTAATATAAGCTGTGCACACTGGAAGGTGAGATTCAGAGAATTCGGATTTTGAGGATAATATTTGGACCAAAATGAAATTGATTTTCTTCCAAGATTTCTATGCAGCTTCCTGACTGTTCCAATTTAATTCTAGATGGTTTTCAGTGTTCTAGAATTGTTGACAAAACTAAAATGACTGCAAGCATTATGATCTATATGGTGGAAATTTCATTTTTCAAAGTACTTCAGCTGTTAACAAGGCCACATGATACATTTCCATGCATGAATGTCTGCCTTCTCCTATAGTTTACTTTAATAAATACAGACAGGCCACATTCACTCATCAGCTTCATGATAGATAAACCTGATTTTCTGTAAGTGAGATAAAATTCCAAGAACCGAATGAAGGAACCAAGTTATGGCATCTTACTAAATTAGAGGCAGCAGTGAATTCTGAATCATCTTTTTTGTCCATCGCTCTCAAGGGTTTAAAGGAAATAGAGCGTCTTTACAGATACAAATGATGATGAACATTCTCCAGTGATTTAAGTCAAATTTTGCCCTTTCTGACAGGCAGAGAATATATGGCCTGTTGCACATGGCGAAACCGTGCAAAATCTGTTCTCCTGTGTAGGTCAGGGTTGACATGTGCCCCTAATTAGAAAACGCTGAGAAAAGACCACAGAACATGTGCTAGTTGTTTGTGGCTTGGCTGAGCCATCTAGCTGGTAGACCACACTGCTTTGATCCGGCGGTTCAGAAGCCAGGCCCTACTCCTAACACTAAACAGAGTTAACACAAGCCTCGGAGGTCTCAAAACAGAATTGTTAAATGCACAGTCTTAGTTTGATGGGCGTGTATTTAGTAGGATTGCACAAAAATGCTATTTTATCCTTTAATTGGTGACATAAAAGAAAACATAAAACAATTACCAATACAAGCTGGAAAAGAAAACGATTCAAGGGGTAATAAATAGTGAAAAGATGCAGATCCCTGCTACAGAATGTACTGGACCAATTAATAGGTTGCTTACAACAAAAGCACGGGGCAATCTCAACCTTGGGAAGTGCTGAGTCTGGGAAAAAAACCTAGAGGAACATGATGGATAATCAGTTTAACATTAGCTTTCATGCCATACTGTGTCCGAGGAACAATTATGCACGTAGATCAGTAAACAGAGTGTATCAGTAGGACTAGGGAAGTTCTGTGGCCTCTACAATTTAGCATCGATGTGTCCATTCATGAGTGATGACAGTGTTCCAATGTGCATATCGGAGATGCTTACCAGTGGCATAGGGATCATCACAAAGTCAGGTAAATGACACAAGAATTAGAAAATACATTTTGTAATGAAACATTGAATAAGAGCAACCTGTGTAACTTGGCAAAGAAAGACCAAAGTCTCCATAGCAATTTTGGGGACAATATATATTCAATGTAGGAATTCTTGGCACAGGCAGCTCCATGCATGCGTGTGTGTGTATATGTGTATGTTTGTGTGTGTGAGAGAGAGAAAGAGACTGCAAATTCTACTTCACACATGGAATGGGGTTGCCCCTCTGCTTCCTTAGAAGGACATTTCAAAGATGGCTAACAATAGAGAGTCCTAAACCTCAACAATGCATTTGAGTAGAAGACTTTTGAGAACACTGAATGGCTGAACCCTGAGGAAATGATATCCTCCAACTTCTGTGGGATAGGCTGAAGTTTGGGGCTTCCCCAGAAGCTGAAGAAACCAACCATGTGTTGCCGCTCTGTTCGAAGACAGCAACTGGTGTAAGGAGTCCACAAAGAAAGTTTAAACCAGAGAAGGAAAAGTGGAGACCAGAATTAAAATAAACAAAAAAGCATACGCACAGGAGGAAGAGATTATTTTGCCCCCACAGGAGGAGAATAATGAGAAGAATAATTTCCTCTCCATTATTCAGAGAAAAGGCGACGTGTGCAAGTGGTATTTTGCATTCCTTAGTATAATCCTAGAGTTCCCACAAAGCTGAGACTCTGGCAGAGGACCAACCAATAGGCACGTGCTGTGGAGACCAGGCTACTTGTGCATGTGATCATACTTTCACAAAGAGACAGCTGGCTGAAACTCACTTCTGAAGCCTATGTCAGGAACTGGTAAGAAACGAGCATGTGCTGAAGCTCGGCAGACGTGGGAAGCTTAGGATGCTGGAGTCCAACACAGCCGCCTCAAACAGGAGTGTGGTGAATATGCCAGGCAGAGAAGCTTACTCCGCTGTCAGAAGATGACTTAGAGTCTGATGAACCAGACTCTTCAACGCACACGCAGACAGAACAAGAGTCAGCACGCACCACTTAAAATTTAAGAAACTACACTGTAAGTAGTGCATGAAGTCCGATGCTAATGATATCTAGACAAACAAAATTTTACAGTAGTACAGTCTCTGTAACCAGATATTTTGTGAATTCAGTGCGGATGCTTTTTTAAAGTGAACAATCCAGTTTCAACAACAGATCCTGGTTCCAATTCAATGAAGTCTTATGGCTGCAGTAGCCACTGGTCCACTATTTCATCGCAGTGTTCTCTTCTGACTATAAAATGTACAAACTTTGACATAAAAGGAGTATTTATTTACTGTGCATAATGAATACTAGAAAGCTGTGCTTCACCTTGTGAGAAAATTACCTGGTTCTGATTTGCTAATCCTAAGAACATTCACTAGAAGTAGACATTTATGAGTAATGATCCTTAAGCATGTTTGTTTTCTTTTGCAGCAAGTACCTTGATTAATAAAGATCAAATTATAGAAAATGATCAAGAAAAAGACCTGCTGAGAAACATGAACAAGTAATTTTAAAATAATTTACTGAACATGCAACAGGCATCCACACTCCCTGGACACATACTGACTTTAACAGAAACCTTAAATTTAAAGAAAATAATCTACTCACTTTTCCTTAGGCCTCCATTTTCCAAAACTACTAATGAGTTTGGGTATCTAACTGGGAAAGGGAATGATTTTCAGAAGATGTCGAGAATCTGTTACTGGAAAGTAGGTCTTTTAAATACAACCACCCTGCAAATTCAGACCTTGGTGTTTTTAATATGCAGATTTAAGAGTTTATGCAAAAATAACTATAAAAGTTGTGCTCCTTTTCCTGGATTGAAATGACCAAAATGGTGTTTTATATCTTTGCGAAACCAAAATAAACACAATAATCTTCACACTGAACTGCTGTGAATTGCCTGACTTGGCAGCTCTATCTTGGATTTTTATAAGGCATCCATTCTCTGAGAGGCACAGAGAATTACTTGGAATGAAAACATTTCATTTGCATTAAGTAGAAATACTTTTCCCAAGACAGGGAAACCCTTTATTGACAGCTTCCAATAATGTAATTTTTAACTGCATAATACGAATCTGAAAAATCATCATGAATATATCTGTCTAAGAATTTCTTCGGAGGTTATTTAACCCTAATGAAAACTTTAAACTTCTGCCTTCACTAATAAATGGAGATTCATTCGGAGTAATCCAGACAGTAGCAATAGAGACCTGAACTAGCCCAGCTTCCAAGCTTTGGAAGGTTTCGTACAGGAAATCTTTTTACCATTTCCATTACCTGCCAGTGAAATTGTAAAAGGCAGGGAAAATTCAGATTAAAAAGATCCTGCTTTGCAAGTAGAATTTTCCCTGGTACCCTTAGATAGAAAGCTGCCAAATTTGCTTTAGGAAACAAGTAAGAAAACCCAAGTGTTGCACACTGTTCCTCAGAAGACCAATTCCAGTCCTTGGGGAAGTGCAAAGTACCACCTCAGTGATTAGTAACGGAGCAGGACTGACACATTCATCACCGTTCCAGTAGTAGGAGGGAGGTGTTTAATTTGAAAGATTACCAGTATAATTTTGCACCATGCTCTCCACCCTTGGAGATGTGTAGTACATAAAAGTAGACATTCACAAGGCCAAATAATAAAAAACTATAAAGCTTTTTATGGGCTGTAAAGCAACTCCCTCCTCTACCAATACACTACTAAAGAAAAAAGGAGTTCTCAGAGTGAGTATGGTGTGGAGATGCTGAGCTCCTACTGGAGGAGATGTAAGGCTAAGTGGCAAAGTAGACTTCAAGGGAAGACTTAAAAGACTACTGATTTTATTGCATGTTAAATCAACTATACACAACTTTCTTTTTAAAATATTTACTGACTAATATATTTTGACAATGAACAAATGTTTTATTGTAAATCTAGTTGGAACAGTTTAAAGAGCTACTGCCCAAAGCTGCGATGTGATTAACTGAGCCTGTGGGAACTCCTCATCCATTTCAGATCACTTAGATGACTTCAGCAGTGGTACAAATTAACCTATTTAATTTGCACTGAAACAGAACTGGAGTATTTGGAAAATGAATTACCAGCAATCACAACCAATATGCACGCATTTCTCCATGTCAATGCACAGGAACCTGTCTCCCTCCATTCTTTTAAAAGCATTTTAATGGTAACACACATGAACACTCTTGTTAGAATCTGAAGTGATCTTTGCAAATCGAAGAAATTGGAAAAAAGAAACAACAAAAAGGAAATTCTACCCTATTACAAGAGATGTCAAATACAGAGGAAACAATACTGGCTAGGAAGCAAAATGGCACAAAGGATCTTGGGGTGAGGAAAAGCTCTAACAGGTCACAAAATTAAATCATCAGTTGCTAGTGTAATGCAAATTTTTTTTTTAAAAAAAGCATTTTTCATTTTCACATGTATGAACAGGAAGGCCATAAATAAGACACAGGAGGTGATTACACAGTTCATTTGGTACAGGTAAAGCTACAGCTGGAGAACTATTTCCAGGTTTGGGCACTAGCCTTTAAAAAAGACATTCTTGAGTGTGTCCTAGAGAGACAGTAAAGAAGCTGACATGATCCACGAGGAGATACTGAAAGAATGGGTTAGTTTAGTCTAGGGAAGGAAAAGGTTGGTTTGCTTTGCTTGTTTTTACTATTTAAAAAAAAAAAAGAGAGAGAGAGAGAATGGGGGGACACCTGACGTACATGATTACTGTAAAGGGAATCACAGTAAATTATTCTTCATGACAACCTGAAGAGCAGTAAGAAAGAAATGGTTTCATTCATATCAAAGAATATCTAGGGTTGGATTTTAGGATAGCCCTTTCTAACTCCGTTCAACTCCTTTGGAGGTTTTAGAAGACAGTTGGAGCTAAGTATAATGCTACATCAGTGCAATGGCTGCATTTGAGCTCTTGAATCCCTTCCAGTCCTACTTTTGTATTATTCTGACACCCACTGCCCTGGCTTGCAAGTGCTCCATTAAAATGAAAATATTACTGTCTCTAGGAAAGGAAGTAAGAATAATTTTCATTTTGAGGCAAACAGGAGCGCAAAAATGAGTGATTTGAAGAGAGTCTCACTAAATAATTTGTCACTAAATTATTAGTCACCAAAATCAACGTGTCTTTGCTATCTAATCAATTATTTGTGTGTATCAGTTAAAGAGTATTCACATCCCAAACAGAAGATCTTACAGGCTAAGAACTCTGTGCCTGTCCCTCTTCACCAGTTACACCAAGTAAATTCAGAATAACTCGCTCTGTTTTCAGGGAGTTGTGCTGGATTATCACACTTCAGAAGAGAACAGAATAGGGATGAAAAAGAACAACAAGCAATGCTGGTGAGCCTGTCTTTTCACAGCGAAGCAGCCCATTTTCTGCCAACAGCAGTTAGAAGCACTACACATGGACTGAATTTATGTATCGTAACAGATTTCTTTTAAATTACCATCCCCAGAACAAACCTGGCATGTCGGATAGAAGCAATCGCACTACTGAATTCGCTGTCAATGCTTCTACAGTTGTAAAATTCTTCATAGGCTGGCCTGGAAGAGCCTTGATATTCAATGCGGCTGATGCGACATATCCCCACAATCAGAATGATCAGCATGAGGACAAACGCTACGCAGAGAGCCCCAATTATGATGTAGAGGGAGTGACGAGGCATGTTTGTTAGACTCTCTGCCATATGCCCGGACTTCCACTGCAGATCTGCCAATAAGAAATTAAAAGTTATTATTAGTTAGTATTTTATATCTTCCTGCTGAAGAGAATTATTTTATGGTATCCATTCTCAGTATTTCTGTGGAGACTTCTGAAGCTAGGGGATATGTAATTTGAACCTTCCCAGGCTCCGTTATGGATATGTCACCATGCCTAACATGCAACAACTTTGAATAGCACTGTCTTGATCCTTCAGCTATCTTTTTTGTAGATTTTTAAGGCCATATAGAACACATATCCAGTTTGATCCCCTGTATAACCCAAGTCACAGAAAGTCATCTAGTTATTTTCACATTATATGTTCTCTAAAAGCAGACAAGTTTTATGTAAAACCTTCTAGTAATCCATCAATTCTCTGCGCAGTTTGCTCTAATAGTTAGTGAACACTTCTACTAAAATGTGTGATTTAATATGCATTAAACATACTTGTTTTTTAATTTGAAACCCAGGCTTTTGTTATGCTTATCTCCACCAGACTGCAGAGACTTCAAAACCAGCATTTCAAGGCATCTCATAAGGTACTTATGCAGTACTGAGCCACTAGAGTCTTCTCTCAAGCACGATTTCCCCGAGAGGTCTCAGAGCATAGTAAAGCCAATCTGGAAGAGGCTTCTTGTATTTATGTATTCCAGACCTTCTTTATAAATGTACTTGATGGCCAAACTATTGTCTATCAATGCCAAACAGATTGTCTATCCATTGCCTATGTCCTCAGATCTGTTTTTCTCTCGTATGGGTCAGAGTATTTCTAATTAACCTGTACTTCCCTCTAGGGTTCATTTTTGGCAATCTTTTAAGTCTATGATCTCATAAATTATTTCAAATCAGGAATGGACTTGAATCATTTTCACTACAGAAAGCTGACAGTCTCCAAAAGTTACTTCTAGCAGGCAGCTGCTCCTTTTTCAAATGGACCTCTGCTTTGCACTGGTTTAGAAACTCCCTTTACTTAATCACAAACAGTCTGGGAACAGGGCTATCAAGCGTATGCATTGGGAATTTAAGATATTCTTAGAAGCCACCTCCAGAGGATGTTGATGAGGGCAGGTAACTGATTTGAGCACCTGAGCTGAAATCACATGTTTAGTGGCATCTGTGGATATAATCTCCATCTATGGAACAGATACAGGGAAAGTATAAGTACTGGGAAAAAAGAAATCCATTTTAGAGAAGGCAGGAAGAAAGCCTGAAGCTGTAACATGTGGGATTCACCTAGGCAGAGCTGGAAAAAATGGTTGCACTTTGTTTACAGTAGCAAAGGTTGTCCTGGAGCATCTCTGAGCTTGGGCTTGCCTAGACTTTTTGTCTGCAAATGTGAGCTGAGTTTACAGCACTTCTTGTTTGTGTTATCTTCACTTCAGAAATCATTAGTTTTGATCAGCCTGAATCATTCAGTGATTTAATGTTTCTAAAGTGCTGTTACTGCAATTTGCCCAGTCGGGATATCAGGGAGAGAATACAGCTGTGCTCTGTGCAGTCTGGGGTGGGTTTCTATTTCTGTTCTGCAGCACATTCGTCACACACGGTGGTTTCTGTCAGGTTGTCAGACTAGGCCAAATTCAGATCTAATGTGCGCAGATACATGGCAAGACAGCTCCGATTTAGACTCCGTGTCTTCCATCTCCAGACGATAAGGATGAGAGAAATTTCCTTTCTTCCTCACCAGATAAAAATACAAAGATGAACAGCTTATACTCCAAAGATTAGAAAGAACATATGACAGCTCAAAATCACAGCATTCTCAGTTGTCATAGAAATGTTAATAAAATTAATTATGAATTAGATTTCAATGTGCATCTCACAGTCTGTACTACAAATTCTTTGTAATGTTAGTTTTCAAGTAACCACATGGTTCCGCTTACCTTCGTGACTACTTTAATAATTACAAAAGTGGCAAAGGTAATGATAGTAACAAATAACTAGCAGGCATTAGAGAATTCATATGAGACATTCTGTAAGCATTTTTACAGTGAATGCTCCATTAACCTTTTAGGCAAACACATTTAATTTTGAAAGAAAAAATATCCTCTTTATAATTAAGACAGATTTAATCCTATTTAATTGGAATTGCTAACACTGGTAAGGACTGTAAGATGATATACTAAATAACACAGGTCATCCAGACAAAATACATCTATCTCCTGTCTAGTCTGTTCTATATACAGCACTTGAAAATTAAAGAGTTTGACAAGAAGATAACCCTGAAATCCTGTTACGGTAGTCACTTCAAGCAGATAAAACAGCTGGTGAAAAAAATGGGGAACTATTAATAGTAAATAGAGAGTTGTTCTACAAAAACCATTAAGTACCATCAGCCTCCTTCATGGCTAGTAATAGAAAATCACAAAAGATAACGTGATCCATTTAGTCAAACGACTCCTGAACACCAGCTCACCCCCCTCCTGAGAAGCCTGAAGCCTGGCTTCATCATGTCTTTTTCTAGTGTTCAGAGGGATGGTCCAATACAAAGGAAGCCAGTATGCAGTGTTTAAATTTGATTTCCAATACATTATTAACTATTATGTACAAATTGCTGAAACAATACGATAAATGTGACAAGAAGATACGGAAAGATGAACAGAAGCAGATTTACTAATAGATTCAATCTTCAGACCTGAACAGAAATCCGCTGCACCATTGACTCAACTCCAGTGAGATCAGATGCGCTGCATCTGCTTATAAAATGAGCTGGATATGGCCTTTCTATTTCTTGACATGATCAGAATTGGGTTCACATCAGTTGGTCAACTCACAGCTCAGAGAAAGGCAGTGGGCACAAAGCTCTTCCCATGGTTACATAGTTCTGTAGGAAAAAATCTGCAGATCAAAATGCTTTTAAATCCCTTCTGCAAAGTGTTTTCTTCAAAACTCAATCCCTCTCTATTTGCATAATCCTTTATATACCTGTTAAAATCCAAGTGTTTTAGGAAAGCTTCCACAGCTTTGTGTATAAGCCACTGCATTGGCTAGAGAGGCTGCATGTCCATACTTACATCTGACTGTTGTGAAGTACCATGGCATCCCATAACAACACATCATTTTACTCTGATGCTGTGTCAAAGTGACCTTAATAGCAAGAGAACATCAGGCATTTGCTGATGTTAAGCTCGTTGAAGAAACTATTGGTAACCCTCACAAAATTTATCTTTATGTTAAGGAGTTAATGTTGACCAACCACAGATGGAAGCTTGAACCTACCTGTCATATGTAGTGCTTAGGGGCATGCGTCCCTCACAGGGGGAAGCAGGAATAATGGAGTAGCCGGGCAGTAGAAAGGGCTCCTTCCACCCTCTGCTCTGCTTGTCTCATTTTCTCATGTGTTTATATGCACCTCACTATGTAACTGTGGTTCAAACAGCCAAACTCTCAGTGACTAGAGCATGACAGTCAAAGGAAAACTCCAGAACAAGCATCACTTCGTTCATATAGCACATCTGCAGGACTCAGAAAGCATGCAAGCCCGTCTGTTTCCTCTTGGCATCTATTCATTCCATAACGCAACAGAAATGTAATTGTTATTATATCAAGGCACTCCAGGAAGTACATTTCCAGGATGATTATTGCTTTCTGCAAGAACTACACTCATCTGTCTGTCAGCCCACTACTTATTAGCTAAGGCAGGCAGAATTACACTGCCTTGTTGATCAACTTGGACATGAATGTTTCAGGTATCACTAACACCAGTCTTGTCAGTAAAACCTCCATTGAGTATCTTTTAGTGTGAGCAATATGGTATACAGATAGCACGCAACATTGTGATCCCAGCACCACGATGGTTCTGTACCAGCGGGAAGCGTGTGCACCATTCACAGAGACAACGAAGAGGCAGTACTGTCACCATCTCCAGACAAGCTAGCAATGCTCTTCTGCAGTCTTTACTTTCAATAGAAAGCACTGAAACTGAATTCACAACCAACAATTACAGGGAGAGGAGGTCATAAACCTGTCAAAATAAAACTTTTGTGTCATCCAAGGTGTGAACAGAGTTGTCTTCTGGGTTAAAGTAAGGACTAACATCAAGAATAGAAATAACTTAAGAAGCAGTCAATGCTTGAGCAGCATTTCAGTAAAAGAGACTAAAAAAGAGAAGCTTTGTATGCTTATTGTGTAAATGACATATAGAAAATGGTTTTTATTCCAGCCTTTGCGTAGATATTTTCTCATGAATGTACAGCAGGAGCTTTCTGAGTCCCTTCTGTTTATGTTTTAATCTATCACCTACTCCTGCAACATTAGCTGTGCCAAGTGGCATAAATCCCCTCACACAAACTTGTGTATCTGTGTAAAATCTTGAGGGGATCTATGACCACAGCATCTGAGCATCCAAGCAGTTAAATACACAGCTAAACTCCCTAGTAAAGGCAACATCTGTAGCCCAAGAACAGGACATCAGGGAAATACAAAGCATCTCCATGAGCATTAGGACTAATGAAGCCTAATTTCTGTTTTAACTCTTCCACAGCTGGGCTTCATACTTTCTTCCTCTCATGGCCTCTCTACTTGTCCATAAGGGTGCACTTACGCTGAAGTATTTCTCTATACTAAGAAGTGAGATCACACTGAAGCTGTTCCTTCCTTCATTACACCCACCAGTGGAACCTCTCTAATACTTAGGAAATATTCTGTTTTAGAGACCTTTACCTTTCTAACAAATTTGGTTGAAATTGGCCTATGGTTGGAAAAGTTATCCCTGCAAAAGTTGGTAAATGCATGCACGCACAAGTCACAGCACAGTTACACAGGAGTTGTTTCCGTAGGTAAGGAAGTTAAAAATTGTTTTGCTGAAACATTACTGCAACGGCAGGTGCTCAGAAGTTGATACAAGTCTGTTAGGACCTTGCTTACAGCACTACAGAAGTACACTTTACCCGAGCTAAGTATGAAAGGTCAGTCTGAAGCATAAGTGCAATGAAAAGGCAAACTGCTTAGTGCCCAGCTGTGAGAGAGCATTTCTGACAATCTGGTTCAACACATCTCAAAGTAGTGTGCCCAGAAACAGCATTTTCTGCTCTTTACTTCTTTCACTCCTGAAATGTTATGGCCGAAAATAAAATGCATTTAACAGAATTTTGATAATTTACAGATGATTCAGAGTATTTCTGCAGATAGGTAGAGACAAATATAAATTTTATTATAACGTATCATTTTTAGAAACCTTTAGAAAACAACAAAACTTACGTATTTCGCAGTTTGCACCAACCCATCCATGTGGACAATGACAGGTGTAACCACCAGGCTGATCTATGCAAGTTCCAGCATGGTGACATGGGTTGCTGTCACAGTCATTCACATCAGTTTCACATTCTTCACCTTACATCAGAAAAAAAACAAAACAAAACTGAACTTCTACATAGCGGGTGCCTCATGTAGCAGGTACATCATCATTCATTTAATTTTTCTCTAGCTGCAAAACACCTTATGGCTCAATAGCATCCTATTCTCAGAACATCAAAAATATTCTACAACTGTTTCAAAATAAGTCTCACATAGCCTCCAAGAAGGAAACATTAACCTCATCCAGCCAGGTGAAAACAAAGTCTGAGGGCTCAGTGACTTGATTAACCTCACCCATTTTACAATGGAAAGCTCAGTCTTTTCCAAAAAATACCCTTTAATTAGCACAGATCAAAAAGCACCATTTGATCTACAAAACAGCTCTGAATGGGTTTATCTATCACTATCGCACTGGATGTTACCTTACCTGACTAAGCGAGCATCAGGCTGTAAATTATCTTGACAGCAGGTATTTGGATTACACCAATCATGTCAGTTTAAATACAAGGCCAAGGGATTAAATGGGCTCTTACCATTACTCTAAAAGTGTAAATCGATTCATAACACGCACTGTAGGGCTTTTAGCAATTGCATATTCAGGTAACTGAATGAGCTGTTTCTTCAGCTCGCAGTAACTAAGGTCAATGCTAAAACATTTTCCAGTTTCAACAGCATCCAATTAGCATATTGGCTTACCTGGAAGTCTTCAAAATGTTGCTTTCAAAATGCAATCTAGTCTCAAGCAGTAAGGTCATAAGGCACGTTAAATAGCTGTTAGCTCAGTGAAGTCTCTTCAGTAACAGGCACTTTTTGACACAGAATTTTTGAAGTTCAAAGCAGTTGCAAGTAATATCGATAATTTTTCATTCTCACTAGACTCATTACAATTTAGCAAAGTCCAGATTAATTTATTTCCTTAAAGAGACATAGTCTTACTTGGTATTTGTCTTCTTTTGGACAAAGTGAATGCTGACAACTAGATGTTCTGTGTAACGTACAAATTACTTGCCTGCATATCCAGGTGCACAAATACACGTAGCATTTAGACCTTCGCTGTCACAAGTGCCGCCGTTCTGACAGTTGATGTTAACACAAGGATCTTTGTATAATTCACAGTGCCTTCCTGAAAAGGTAACATTAGTAACTGCCGTTAACATGACCAGTACTGACAGCATGAAATTAGTACATGCAATAATTTAACCTCGCCCAGATGAGCGCAAGGATACGCAGCTTCCAAAGCTGTCCTGTTTGGCTAATGCCCACAAGACTAACGCCATATAATTTGTGGTGGCTAAGCTGTCACATACATGCCTCTTCTTCGCTCTTCCCACCCACTGAGGCTTTGGGACAGGAGAGGTAAGGCAATTTCTGCTAACAAGAACTGGTGGAGTTTCGATGAAAAACCAGTGGTATAATAAAGTATAATCCGATCAGCTATCTAATATTCTTCAGTAAAAAGTAAACAATAATTGCCTTCAGTAATCATTTTATGTAATGACTTCTTTAATAACATACATAAGCATTCGGATGCCTCTCATTGACTTTGGCAGGAAACTGAGTAGTATAAATAAGAGAAATTAATTTATTCAAATGTATAGTTAGAAGTAAATAATTGGGTTGCTCAGCTTCAGGCCTCTACTGTTGATCCCTCATTCTCAGGTGTAGGCTATGTGAATTCAGCAGCTTTGCCTTGCAGAAGGCAGTGCAAGACCTATCTGGCATACAGAACGTAAAGCACAGCAGATTCCCACCTAGGATGGGGAGAGAGGCTCTGCTGCCACTGCTACCTGCATCATTTTCTCTGATCTGATAAAACTAGAAAACATCAATACATGGAAGATCTAATTAGTGCATGGATGGCATGAAACACACAAAAAAAATAAATGTACACATGTGAATAATGAATGATTTGTGGGACTTTATAATGTATCTGCTAGAGTGAAATTAGCTTGCATTTAAAATACCTGCTTAAATTTATCCATTAATGTAAGTTTTAAGTCTAAATCTAGATCTTATTACCATTCTTCACTTGGGAATGAATCCAAAGTGACCACTTAGCTAAAATCCTAATTATCTTCAAGTTTTCCCATTCTTATACTTTTGACGAGAATTTCAGCAAACTGAAGGGCAGAACAGGCTTCCGAATGCTTCCGTGTGATAACACTTACAAATTACAAACACATCTTTCACTTTTAAAGGTGGTTCATGTTTCTAAATCGTTACAGTCCTGCAAACTGTAAAGGTGCATAGTCAGTCGAAGCATAAACTCATATTGTTTATTATGTATAAAAACTGCAGTACAGCTTGGGCATCAGGAAAATGTTTCTAATCATGAGACAGTGAACGACAGCGAAGGAATTCTGTTGCTTGTGAAGATTACAGAACCCACAATGATGGAGGACTTGTAGAGGCCAGACAAATACATATGGAAAGCGGACACGCAGCTGATCCTGCTTTATTCCTTCCCAACCTCTTTCATGAATATTGATTGTATTGCACTGGAACTGGGCAGTTTGTGAATTTGAATTTGGCGAGTTTGAGATGTAGAACTAGACAGAAGTAAAATTAACAAGAAAATAGAGTCTTTAGAGAAAAGAAAATGAGAAAGAAAAATCAATACAAAAAAGGAAGAAATTGGACACATCATATATCAGATGCACGTACACAAGCAAATTTATTGAATGATTGAATGATTAGAAGGAATGAACATAGTTCTCTAGTGTTCAACACTGCAGTTATATACAGCAATGCAAACTTATGCGAGTTATAAATACCAACCATCTCAAGTTAATAGTCATAATTAAAAAATTACATAAAAGTAATTTATTTAAAATATTTTTTAATATATATACATCACACACACATGTACTCACTTGCTACAGACCTGCTGAAACCATTTGGCGAGTCTGCCAGCAGCAAAAAGGCAGAGCGCTCCAGCCCGAGCATCCTGCAGCCAAGCCACAGCAGGCAGCAGAGCCAGCAGCCCCAGGCAGACGCTTGCGACAGCCCTGTCTGTGCCAGCCAGGGAGCGCAGGCAGGAGGGCAGCGGGTACGGGTACGGGGCAGGAGGAGAGCTCAGGGGTGGTAAAACCAAGGCCTCTAATGGCCCACGTAGTATCTTAAGCCCAGCTCTACTCATTAGCGTCACTGAAAACCTTAAGTATGGGAATGAAGAAAGCTCAGTAGCTGGCAAAAGCCGCTCACAGGCCCAGGTCCCCTGCTCTCACCTGAAGCACGACGTGCTGCGCACACAGTGCTTCCAGCTGCACATAGGGGTCGGCTGAGCACAGAACGGAGGCATAACATTACGGTTAAGTGCTCTTTAAACTGTCACAAAAAGCTGAGGGCCATTTGCTCACTAAGACTCTAAAATGATAAATTCTGTATCTATTGTCAAAGAGCAGTGCAATTGCCAGCATGAAATACATATTTAGCCACAAGCAGCTGTTAAGTGAGCATTACTTATCAACACAGATAAGGACTGATACTCTTAGTGAGAAAATGCTGGGGTAACGTTCTTTAAAAGAATTATTCTGTGCAAAATATATATATATATATTTTTAATAGTAATAACATACCAAATTACATTTAAAATGTTCTCACCGTACGATTCGGAAACAGAATACACAAAAAAAGTATCATTTTAGCCCTCCACAGAGGAACACATCACAGAGAGCTGACATGTGCTGCTCTGGGTAAAGCTGAAATCTACTGCAAGATAAAAGATTTTGTATAGCAAAACACATACTTGTCTGCTCTATTTTATAAATTAATTAAGAAATGCCAAAGACCAACTCCATTCGAACATATCTAGGGATAGCTGCCACCAACACAGGAAAGCAGTCACAGACCTACTACTGCCTCTGGGCTTTACAGTCTTCTAAATGAACAATCAACATAAAACTTTCATTTTTACTCCTTTGTGCTAATCTGATTCAAATACTAATCTTTTATTACTATATTTTTAACTCACTTCACTGGAGAAAATAAAATAATTTGGAAAGCCCTCCATGTAATGGCTCCTAACAATATCTGATGAAAGAATTTATTTAACAGTTATGTTTTCTTTTAAAAACCCATAACTTTCTAACATATCTTAAAAACAGCAGAAAAAAGTACACCTAAGAAGAACAGAGAGAAGCCATTTGTCCCCAGACAAGGACATACATTTTTCATAGACCAGCTAAATCTGAACTACTCATTTGAATAAAGATTATGGGATCAGGATCTACATTGAAGTTTTTTTCTGTTAGTTGTAGATGTGGGATTTATTTCTGCTCAGTGGAGGATATTGTGTATCTCTGTAACAGAACCTACCATAAAAAACACAGAGACCAGTTCAAAACACAAGAGGCAAACCCCACCCACCTTCATATTCAGCAAGGCACACGCACTCATAGCTGTTGACGAGGTCTCTGCAGGTGGCTCCGTTCTGGCAGGGTGCAGAAAGGCACTCGTTGTATTCCTCTTCACAGTAAAGACCGTGGTAACCTAAATCACACAAAGAGGAAACAAAACCAGCTATGAAACACTTCCCAGCACAAATTAACAACTAGGTAACTATAGCCGGTGGGCAGATGCTTGCTAATTGAGATATACTGTGCAGACAGATACATGTTAAGACACTGATTTTGAGGACATCTGCTCCCCATGTGAAAATTACCAAAAAAAATCCTGGAAGCACAATGTTCTGAGAGAAGCCCCAGCCGCTGCCCCTGCGACAAAACTACCACGAGGCTGTAAACACGGAGGCTGGTGACCAAGGCTGCTGGGACCAGCATGCACACCCGCACTCTGACTGTAAAAAGGAATAAACAAATATCGACGTACCTCCTAGATTTCTTGGATCCTTGCGTCAAAGCCACTTTTCATCAAAGTGGTGATAATTGCGTAACAGTAGTTAGAATGCCAATATGTTTTAACTTTAATGCTGTACAATGTCAAAACACTGTAGAAGCATTAAGATACTTTATTTTTCAGAGCATTCCCAAGCTGTAAGCAGGTATTGTGGTCTGGTTACGCAGACACAGAAAGTAGGAGCACAGAAAAGCTGCGAGAGCTGTTAATGCCCACTGAGTCATTTGTATCATGAGGTAAGAAATAAGGAGTTAATCCACTTGAAATAGCACTTTTCCCGTTATTTAGCATGCCATATGGTAATTAATCTTAACATAGTTGAAATGACTTTCTAGACATAGTGTATCAGGTCAAAGTAGTACCTACTCATATTAAGTAACAGTGTTAATTAGTATAGTGTAACAGAGGAAATAAACTAGCTGTAATGCTAAAACATGTTTGCCTGATAATATTTGTTACTTGATATTAAATAGGAAGAATCATAAGCATGGTCATTTTGAAGACTATTATATTTGATAACAAGAAGCTTATTTAATTCCTCTTCGACAGACCCAGGTTATACTTTTGTTTAATGAAAAGCTTGCTCTCTTCTTTCTTGTTACTTTATTTCTTTCTTTCTTTCTTTTTTTCTTTCTTTCTTAAGGTAGGGGCTTTCCAACTCCAAGAAACAATGTCTAAATTTACAGGCAATTGATAAATCAACAACAAAAAAAATAGATCAGTCATAATGCTTAGAAGTACAAATAATGCATTTAAGTGCAACATAAACACTGCTTTCTCCGTGACAGACAGGCATTAGTGCAGAAGAACTGCAAAGCTGCTAGTGTGTTTGACCAATGCAAAAAATTTGCTCGAGTATTTCTAAATAGTTTTTTCCCCTCTTTGGGGGTGCAGGGAGCACTTCATAATTAGCCAAATTACCTTTAGGGGAAGGTTCAGAATTTAATAGATTAAACAGAACATGTTCTCATCTTTTTGAAAGTACAAATAGAAATAGTACAAATATTTCTACTAAAACATGCATCTTTCATAATTTTTACCCCTTTCCTGGAAATTACAGCAAATAATTGAGTGACCAGATTTTTGCATTTTCTACATCTCTTCAACTGTTAGCTACGTGCTGCTAGTAACTGAAAGTCCTACCATCTGACTTGGGGCATCACACAGCCTGCCTCCCTCTAAAGCAAACCAAAGGCCACGTAGTTAACATCACCTGAATTGACTAATTAACACAAATTAGTGCTTTGGCTGTTTTAGTAAATGGTTTGGCTTCATAAAACCATAGCACCATCTCTTCTTTACCCATCCAGAGTAAGGTGAGGATAGAAATTCTAGCCCATACTGTTGTCCACAGAGTAATGCCAGAGACACTTTGTACACACTGGCTGCTGCACTCTTTGTCATGTTGGGTTGTTATTTTATCATATTTGCTTGGTACTGAAAACAATGTAGCCTAGGAATTTTTTTATTTGTTTTAAACAAAAACTTGCCTCTATTTGTCAACTTTGCTCAATGTTCTTGAAATGTCATTCTGATGAAGGTCTATATTACACATGAAAAAAAGGCAGTTTCAAATAAGCTTTCATATTAAAAACATTGTTTCACAAAGAAAAGTCATAGAAAGAAGATCTGTCATGCTATGTTAACAGTACATAAGGACACTCTTCCCACACCCCTACCATGGATTAATTTTGGTTAAATCAGTTAAACATTTAACCTTGTCTAATCATAGCCAATATAGGTGATTCTGCCCCTCTGCTCTGTTCTGGTGAGAGCCCACCTGCAGTCCTCCATCCAGCTCTGGAGCCCTCAGCACAGGACAGACTCCCCTGTTGAAGCGGGGCCAGAGAAGGCCACAAAAACAATCAGAGGGCTGGAGCACCTCTCCTGTGAGGAAAGGCTGAGAGAGTTGGGGCTGTTCAGCCTGGAGAAGAGAAGGCTCCGGGGAGACCTTACAGCAGCCTTCCAGTACTTAAAGGGAGTCTATAGGAAAGATGGGGACAAGATTTTTAGCAAGGCCTGTTGTGACAGCACAAAGAGTAATGGTTTTAAACTAAAAGAGTGTAGATTTAGACTGGATATAAGGATGAAACTTTTTACGAGGGTGGTGAAACACTGGCACAGGTTGTCCAGAGAGGTGGTCAATGCCCCATCCCTGGAAACATTCAAGGTCAGGTTGGACAGGGCTCTGAGCAACCTGATTCAGTTGAAGATGTCCCTACTCACTCTACGGGGGTTGGACTAGATGATCTCGAAAGGTCCCTTCCAACCTAAAGCATTCTATGATTCTGCTCCCCTCGACCTCCTGTTAGTGTGATGTAATGCCATGAATATGTACTTGTAATCTATAATATAATATAATACCATGCACTGAAACAGTGTTTATATGCTTTTTAAAATCTTGATTTACTCATTATATATAGCTATAAAAGCAATTAGTGAATGAGCATACAAGGAATAAAGATGCAATGGGCATCAATAAGGATGCCAAGGAAAAGGTCTAAAATACAAAGTGTAGATTCTGCAGTGTGACTTTACTTCTTCAGATAATCTTAATAATAAATTAATAATAAGTCAGTAGCAAAACTTATAGCCATGAAAAGAGGGTAACTTTCCTGAACAAAGAACCAAAGAGAGGGGCAGATTCCCATCTAAGTAAGTGGTAATCTATATTCACTCTCCTGGTGTAAATTTTTCCCCAAATTCTCACAGAACCATAGAAAAGACAACAAATGTCACGTCCGGACACCATTTCCATCCACCTTCCCACTCCCTATTATGGATAATTCAAAAGAAAACTGTATAAAGATACAACATGTTAGTACTACACAAGATGTATATGCAATATACCCATTTGGTTCTGCATAAAATTACCTTTTCATAGTAAATAGCTGGACTAATAGCTTATTAAGAAACATTTCAGAAACTCTTTCTCCAAAGCTGCTAGCCAGACAATACCGAATGAATTATGCTAAATGTTATGAGTTTTCTCATTAGCCTACGATGAAGTTTATTTAGCTTATGATGAAGGGAAGTATCCTTATGTCGTGACATCTGTAGCCAACATACAAACCACCAAAACCAGAAAACTGAAAAGAAAAACATAAGGGAAATTCCCTGTGCTGAACACAGATGTAATTAGATATTTTCCAAAAAGATGTTTTCCACTTCTCACCTTTCAAAGGGAACAGAGGGAATTTTGTGGCTGAATAGTTGTCCGGTTTCCCAAATCAGTACGAGCCATCACATCACTTCCTGAGCACTAAGCCAGCCCACGCTGCCAGGCGCTGCCCACACCGAGGGGAAGGTATTTTCTGTCTCCATGAGAGATCTCGCCCACGCACGCTCTCGCCCTCCTCGTCCTCACCCCAGTGCCAGCAGCATCCTCGGCCTGGTGGGATGGGGAGAGCGGGCACCCCGGGGCAGGGCAGGGCAGGGCAGGGCAGGGCAGGGCAGGGCGTGCTGTGGCTGCGGGGCCCAGAGGCGCCGGCGCGCTCCTGACAAGAGCTGCTCTTGGTGTGACTGCTTGGGAACGAGACTGATACACAAACCACGCGTTCTACTGAATCCACACATATGTCTTCAAAAAGACTATACAAATAATTTCTATATTTTTATTAAAGAATTTCGATTGAAACAGGAGGATTTTTCATAGATAACTTCAGAATAGCAGATTCTAGTACAGTTGCTTCCTCTCTTTCTAGTAACACTACGAGTCTGCTGCTTTTACATTTGCAAGCAGTGCCAAATACCGCTATTTGCATCTTTTGTGGTGCATAACATTTCTGTGGACACATTCAGAAAGAAAGAAACAATACCTACATTAACATTGCTTCTCCAGCTGCTGTGCCCTCAGCAGGGAAAAAAAACATATTGGGCATTGCATCTTCAAAAAGGGCAACGAATATTATGAAACTCTTCTTTTTCCAGGTCCCTAGACGTTGGCTGTGCCTTCAATAACAGCACCTTCATGAACTCAAGCAGAACTTGCCAGTGATGGTCCCATTCTGCTGTGCTCTCTTCAGAGGCTGGGGAATGGACAAGGAACCTAAAAGAGAACCTTAAAATAAAGATGTCCATATGTTGTCTCTTCTCCCTCTACATGACTGTCCCTCTGCTACTTGTCTGTACAAAGGCATAAAGAGATCTGTTGCCACTCTCCTCTGGATTCCCAAATCCTTCTTTCTCTTTCTTAAGCAAAGGGGAGGCTGCCTTGAAGAGGCCAGGATGTTTGCCTGATGCTCTCTGGCATGGCCTTCAGACAGCTACATGCCGAGGTGCACTGTCTGCACATGGCTGTATTAAAAACAGCAAAAGGAGCAAACGTGAGAGGGAGCACATAATCTGTGTCACGCAGGCTGGTGAGGAGAAGACATGGGTTTTGTCAAAGCCTTTGGGTGCAGTAGACAGAGCAAATGATACAGCAGTGCAACCTCTTGAGAATATCTGCACTATCAGGTTAACAAAAGAGAGAGGGAGAGGCTTGCTTTCCCTTTATAGATCAATAAAGAACAAAGTTGAAAGCTTTTGAGGCTTTCTTAGACACTAGCTCCTCAACAGTGATTCCCTGGGCTTATCCACACAACACTTCAGCAAATCAAGGCAGCAGGACAAAAATCCCATCTTTATGGGAAGGCCTAATGGGATACAGTGCAAGAGAGCTCCATTTTGCAGGGAACAGCATCGTTTATATACATATATATATATATATATATGGCCACTCACTAACAGAGAGTTACATGTTATATAGTCAAGAAATAAATGTGTTCATTTAAAGTCTGCATTAGCAGACTTTATATAGCAATTAAATCAGAGAAAGAGAGAAGACATGCTCCAGATGGCAGGAAGGTAGGATGGCACTCTTACCAGCCATGGCCAGATTGCATGAAGGGTTGTCTTAATGTAGAAGGGGAAACAAGATGAGGAAACAGAAGCAATAAAGGGCTCACAGACAGTCTGGAACTGGAACTAACCTAAAGTCACTTCTGCCAGACCTTGCATTTCCTACCCCAGTTCCAAAATGCGGGAAGGGAAAAGACAGAAAGAACAATTGCTACTGCTGCAGACAGATATTGCACTTCCCTCTGCATAGGCCCCAAGATAAAACCTGTGCTCCTATAACCATCTGTTAAGCTACATGACCAAAAAAATCAAGTGCAGAGGAAACATGCTCCATGGTGCTACTGCTGAAGTTGCCACCACTCTTCCTACCCTGTGGAATTGTTTCTGACCCTTCTCTCTCCCTCCCCTGCAATGTTCTACATGTGCTATCGTGTATCTTTACAAAGTAGAGGGCAGGTGTTAATGTCTGTACATGTGCTTTGCAGTTTCAAACTCCATACCCCTAGGTCTTTAAGAAAGCTAAATGTAAAGCTCTGCTGCAACATTAAGTTACTCAATTTGTAGACAGATTTCTTTGCTTTGGGCCAGAAAAAATTAAAATTAGTATATTAAATATTTACATTTGAAATTAATAACAGCAGCTCTATTAAAATAATGGAGTATAAAATGAAAAAAGGTTTAAGAGGAGGAAGAAACTGCTTTGGGATTCAGGGACTAAATAAATGTTCTATGAACAGACACAACAGGTTCCCACTGGTTTCACAAACCAGGTTCTAGATGAGAAATCCAACAATTGAGCACAAGAATTTTTACAAGGGCTAGTTCTTTAACATACGGTAAGTGTGAAAACACAGGAGACAAACTATGAACCTAATGTCCAAACACTGGGTATTACTTTGTTACCTGTAAAGGGCCAGGTGATAAGTATTAATAATTGGGGGGCATAAGCATATAATTAAAGATTTAAAGGTAAAGTTTCATGTGCAATTGAAAAAATCACACACACAGTACAAAGCAGGTATGGTTGCATACGCTTGTGAATTCCACACAGCCCTCTCTGCGGACATTTGAAAAAGAAGTATATTCAACTTAGAAATATCTTACACATTTTCCCCCCATTCTGGAAATGGGAACATTCAAAAGTATTAGACTGCTTTACAAGTAAACTTTTACAAATTAGCTTTTCTATACAAGCTATTAGATGATGTAGGTTATCCACAATGATGCCCACAATGAAAGCCAACACACAAAAAAACTTAGTAGTCAATTCCTGGTTGTGCATGTTCTGCAAATTGTGCAGATATGCAAGTATAATAACTATCATTTATCATTCTTCAGATCTGTACACTGGCCAAAAATGGATGGAAACCAAACTGCCTACCGAGCAAGGAGACTTTCACAGACCTTGGGCTAATTGGAACTGTTTAAAATTCCTGTCGTGTTTAATTTTTTTGAGGCAGAAGAAACACAGATGAAAATCCAGCTGACACTATGCCTGCTAGTAGAAACAGTGCATAAAGGAAGGATGGCATTCAGGTCACACATAGAAGCAAAACTCTGCAGCGCTTTCCTTCTGTAATGCAAAATTATATCCTCTGTCAAATACCCCTCCCCCAAAAGAAAAAAGAACATGGCACCCTAGAGCTGAACATAAAAAATGAGTGACAGGTTCTAAAGTTTTTAAAACAGTATGTTTCAGATATACCATATAACCAATATAGAAGAGAGTCCTAAATTGTCATTTAATAGACTTACCATCACTATATCTAAAAAAATAATGTACAGGAATTCAGGCACGTGCCTGAAAGTGAGACTTCTGCGCAAAGAAGTCAGTAGTCTGGGAGCTGGCACACCGATGCTGAGAGCCTGCAAGCCAGAAAGCCTCAGGGTCAAGAGGCAGAGATCACCCCTTTCCTACTGATGTATCGTAATATCTTTATGTAGTTCAGCGGGTTTCTTATCAAGCCTTCATAATGCTGCTAAACTGCACAAAAAATTTCATTCATGCACTTTACAAGTAATGTAGCAGAGACCATCAAAGTCCCTGCAGGCAAAACTGTAAATAGAATCCAGCTTTTTAATATACCAGAGACATAACTCATCCACTTTATCAAACTGCTTTTTGACAGAGGTACCAAAAATGTGTTAGGGCATGCTGTATAGTCATTACTTTATTTTTTTGTTGGGTTTTTTTTTCTAAATTTCAACCTAGGAATCCTCAAGTTTAATCGCTCTTATCTGCCTTACATGCAATAATTATGCAAACCACTTGCAAAGTGTGTTATGATCCCTCCTAAATGCTGATCTACACAGAAGTTAACTTCCATTTATCTACTATCCCTTTAACTCATGGGGAAAATCTCTGGTTCAAATTCTGCTGCTATGACTTAAAAAAAGGAAGAATAACCATAATGGTATGTTCATAACAATGAAAAGGCATAAAAGAAGGTAACAAATGATTCTGACTATTTCTATCTTGCTACCACTTAGGTGCAGTTCTTCAATGATCTTTTGAAATGAGTTATCCGAGTTTTTTAATTATTGACAAATTAATGACAAACTCAAATAATTTGGCATTTAGTTGCACTTCTATATAAAACAAGTAATGCTATTTGTAGAGGGAATTCCTCCTAAAACAATCTGTCATTTTACAGTGAAGTTTACAGCAGTCTAGGAAAGGTTTGGAAAAAAGAAATTTTTTTAAAAAATACTTCCTGTTAAATTTCACACATGGACCAACACAAATGAGTTCAACTGAAGAAGTGCCATATATGATCTTGGATGCAACCTCTACGGCTTCTCATCTGGCTAACTTTTAAATGCATAAATATTATTAAAACAAAAATAATTTTCCATAACATGAGAGGTCTGACACTACTTTTAAGTCCTGAGAGACACAGGATTAATTTGAACAAACCTAACCAACAACTTCAAATCAGGTTTAGGTGACAAATTTCAGGAAAAAAGCTTTTATTTGTTGAAGAATATTTAACTAGCTTTTTGTTGCTTGACCCACAGGCAAAGAACATGCCGAAGAAGATTAGAACTTCCCTGGTTTACTTGGAAAAGAAATGTCTAGTTTTTCCTACCATGGACGACTTAGGAAGGGGCACTAGCGCTGGTCAGCTCCTAATCCTCTAGTTCAGAAATAGGATCCCTTTTTTTTTTAACAGAAATTTAGAAGAAAATTTTTTTATACTAATTGGGAAATTCATGTTTCTGTTGACTTGACTTTATCTTCCCATCACTTATACAAAGGTAGAATATCTCTTCTTGTGTTTTGATTTCTACAATTCAAAGCGTTTGAATCCTGTTCTTTTCAAAACTTCCCAGAGCATACTGATAGTCTTAAAAATGCTCTTCATCAATCTCTGTTTTTTTCAGTCAACTGTGGTTTCAGTCATATATTAAAACCCACTTAAAGATCAAAACACATTGATATATTTTGATCACTTTCCTTGTTCTCCAGGGTTCGGCAGCTCCTCATCTCAACAGCTTCTCCACCCTCTGTAGAGATTTTTCTTGACCGTGCCCTAACTGCTTCTACTATTCAATAACCAGAAAAACAGCAGCTTTCTGTTATGAATCCAAACAAGTTAAAATACTCTCTAGCCAATCAAGGAATAGGTTGCTGTTGCCAAGTAACCCATCCTAGCTGCTGAGTGCTTCTTTTCCCTGTCTTTCTGGATTTTTTTTTTTTTTTAACATCAAACCTTTTTTTCCTGTTCACTCCCTCTGTTATCTAGTCCTTCTGGGGGCTGGGTGAGGAGACGAATATCCAAATGAAGCAGTAAATATTAAACTATTAAATTCTCCATTCTAAAAATGAATTTAGGAAAACAGCACCTGGCAATTTCAACTACCTGCAAACAAAAAGATATTTTGTCAGATATGGAACTAATTATCAACTGATATGAATTCTAGTTTTTGCTCTCAATGAGACAGGATATGCTAGCTCTATTTATATATGATTAGGCCTGTTGCTCTTCATCTCAATACACAATCCTTTTCTCTAAAGATTCCTCTATTATGCAAACGGAACAGCAAAGCAATTAAACACTTCAAAAAGGAAGACTGAAAATTTGTAATGAAAGAATTATCATCTTCACCTCCTGAAATACATAAAACAAACCACACATTAGGAAATACTCTACTGCATCACATAACGCCATTCTTCAGATGAAAAATGCCCACACCGTTCATAGAAACATCTGAGCTGAAAACATTTGAGGTCACTTAAACATCTGGACCTATCTCGCCACAAAAATCTACCTACCCTATGGTTTCTGAAAAGTTGCAAGCAGAACAACTGAGGATGCTTCCTGAAAAACTGTCCATAAAATGGAGGCTTTTGTTGTTGTTGTTAAATAAGTTAATACGTCTCAATGGTTAAAGCTCTTACATGAGATTCCCATAATTCTGTATGTATAAATTCACATCTGCTGGACAGCAAATGAATTATGAGATGACACTACTATGATATTGTCTGCATTTCAGTTTCATATTTTTCTCCTTTATAAAAAAGATTGTAATTTAATTACAAATCTGTCAAATCCCATCTACAAATTTCCACAAGCTTCTGTTCATTTGTGAGTACCTCTCCAGAAACAACTTCTGATGGTCCTTTCTGTGTCTCTAAATAGCAGTGATTAATTCTGACACCTTCTAAAAATGCTGCATTAGTAGATTTCATTACAAACTTCCCATAGCCACAAATAAAAGAATCCATTCTGGCGGAGAAACAACTCAACACAAAATGCACAGAAGGTTCGTGTTTTCTGTACCAGTTAAATTCAGACCTTTCAGAATCCATGGAAGAAAACTAGACACTCTAGAAAAGTTAGGAATGCTCACTGAACTGAATTCCAAAAATTACCTTTTTTTCAATAGGCTTTACAAAATTTAGTCAAAACATACTTCACTATTACATCATACTCTGGATCAGGATAATCGTATTACATATGCACAGACTCTGTAACTGCACTAAGTACTATACAGCCAGTTGGCTAACCTATTACTAAAAGTATCTTCATTCCTAAAAACAAAACACTGCAAGAAGAAAACTTCAGCAACAAAAGTATGAAACGACCCAGCGATGTTGTGGCCTTCCTCTCAGGACAGCATACCTCAGTCAGAATCTTGCTACACAACATAAAGCCTTGTGATGAAGTATTCATAACGCTGAAACCTGTTCTTCCCATATTTATTGATTTAATGAGTGATGGCTTATTTTCAAAAATCAATCCATTATTCCTACAAAGTGATGAGTGCTTTCATCCTTAAGCCGTTTCAAACGTTAGTCTCCACATCTGGAATCTTCTTGAAGATGGTACACGTCAGTTACTGAAAGCAACACTTTGAAGTGTGCACTCAATATACCGTTCAAGACAAAGACACTAGCTGGTACTTCTTGCGTCTTCAGGGACCTCTCTTCAGATGAGATACCAGTTTTATGGGCTACAGAATCTTAGATAAAAGCTTACTCCTTTCAAGGAAAATAGGAGAGTTCTCTACATTTCACCTTGCTCTAAAGCCATAAGAAGCAGAAGCATAAAGCAGTGACGTCTTTCTTCTTCAAAATGCCAATAATACATGAAAGTCAAATTAAACAGTTATTTTACTTTCTTTTTGTCCTAAGCCTCATTATCCTAATCTGAAGTGTTCCAGGAACAGATTGTGGGCTGCTTTGTTGGGAAGAAAAGGAGAAACTTCTTTCTGGAAGAGAAAGAAGCTGTCTTCTTTCTATGCACAGGCTAAAAACCAAAATATCTGGATGTGGCACGTACTAATGTTCAGACTCACCACCTCTATATAGAAGTGCTTGCCTGCTTCAGGCAAAACTTCTGTGATCCATAGGATGCCTGCACATCCTGCTAACTGAGAAGGAAGGGAAAAGAGCTGGAGAACTGGGACTGGTTTCCCACAAGGCAAGGCAAAGCAGCAGAGAGAAGGTATTCCCCTGAAAGGAACTTCAGAAAACAACATGCATATCACAGTGTTATGTATATGTAGAGCTACTAACTATGCAGTATAACTCCTTAGTTTATCCCATGTACACTGGGAATTTATTTATTTCCCCTTAACATCTGCAGTTTTCAAGTGTATAGCTTTATAGAAACAGACTTCAAAAAACAGTGCCAAAATTATTCAAATGAAAACAGAGATTATTGGTTTTCACTCTGTAAGTGCTTAAGCAGTAGCAGATGAGTAGCACATGATATTCATTCTAAGTGCTACTTTACCTATTATCATTGCTAAAATGTATAAGGGGAGCTATAGGCACCCCAATATTCTCTTACTTTGGTACAATGAAGAAAAAAATCTAGAGCTAAGCAAAACGCAAGCCAGATACCACGCTCTGTAAGGCCATATTGTCAAACAGTTACCAGCTGAGTCCACTAGCTATACTCACCCAAGCAGTACCACTGGGACGTCTGAAAAGAGGTAATTCATGGAAACATGGATGGCCAAACTAAACCCTTTGGGGCAACCTATTTTTTTTTCCTTCTCTACCTCTGTTCAGTTACCTTGTTTCCACTCTCTCCCAAATGATCAGTGTCACATTTTCCATTCTCTCTGTCAAATTTTGCAATTTCAGGGACACTGATACCTCACCTTAAAAAGATTTATCCTGCAGACTACAGTTTTATAATACAGCTGTAGATATCAACCAAGCCATATGGATCTCAGTGGGTATTTTCAGTGCTCACTCTGCAATTTTTGATTTTCCACATGGAATGTGTAGATTCCTATCATTATTCTAAACACATAGAGCATCTGCTCAATGTGTTTTATATACTGAAATGAAAAAATGAAGTAATTTTAAATTAAATATTGGAATCTACATACAAAATATCAGAAGATTTACAAAACATGTAACTGGTACAAACCAGGGATACAGAGGCATTTGTAGCTGGTTCCAACGCTGCGACAAATGCCATGTGCACAAGGATTCAGAGCGCAGAAGTCGATCAGCTGAGCACATGTAGGTCCTGTAAATCCAGGACTACAACTGCAGGAAAAGGCAAGTCTGTCTGCATAACAGGTTCCATTGTTTTGGCAGGGAGAGGATGCACAAGGGTCTATTTTGTCTTCACAAGAGGTTCCTAAAAACCCTAGAAGAAATAAATGGTTTTGATAAGTAAACATTCTGGTATGCATAAAATTCTAATAACTAAAGCAAGTTAAAATGAAGCTACAGACATATCTATACTCCTATTTTTTTATTCTATGAAAATTACAAAAATACAGACTTCCTATATATATTAAATTTTAATTTTACCCATTAGCTTGGTATGATATAAGATGTTTCAGGTAGAATCATAGTATCATATGATTAAGGCAGTGAAGTGCAAAAATATTTGTTGAATCTGACAGTGCTTATCCACTTTACGAAGTGTATCTGGCTACAAAAGCAAAAGACATTTTCTAAAGAACAGAAGCAGACTAGCCTGGAAAAAAAGAAAAGCCAAAACTGACCTTTACTTCAGTTCAATTAATGCGGTTGTTAAGAGTAAGAACCACTAAAGCAGCACGTGAGCTTACCTCAGCTTCAATAATTTAAAAGATTACCTTTTATAACAACATACTTCTTACTAGCAGGAGAGACATTGATTTACTGAAGCAACACCATGTAAAAATTAGACATAAAGAAAAGGATATCCTTGCAAAGGAGTTGTTTTGATCAGATGTAGAAAATAATAACATTTGAACAAATTGCAGTATATTAACCATAGTTTTTATCACATGCGCATACACCACATACATGGCAATGTGAAGTGTGGTTATTGTACCTGAAAGCAAGTCAGAAAAGAACATTCAAATTCTAGCACCCCTCGAAACAAAAACGCAAACTATCTTTTCCATTCAACTCTAATATTTTTTGATGAGTATGTGGTCCATTCATATAGACCACCACTTTTCAGGCTCAAAATTCCCTGGAATATCTTCTATTGCAGAACAGCTCTTAAAATTAAAACACACTAATCACCGGGAATGAGAAATTAGGCAGCAAATCAGGTCAGACTCCACTCAAGACCCAGCAAGCCAGCTTTACCAATCTACTCCAATAGAAAGTGTAAACCACTGCAGTTGTGCCAGCCTAAATGATGAAGAACAGACCACATTGACACTGCGACCCCGGAAATCGTAGCAACATTTCACACACCAAAGAAAGTCAGTAAATGCATGAAAAATTATTCTAGGATTTCAAAAATATTTAATCAGAAAGAGATAAAATCAAATTAAAAGAAAAAAAAAAAGGCAAACCACAAAATGTGTCTGATGGTGAGAGCCTGATGAAGATGGCGACGCCTCTGTGACACAGCAGCCTGCCAGCAGCGCAGAGCATGAAAACAAACAAAGGCCGGCGACACTTGGGATTAACACTCAATATTGAGATCTTGCCCCTGATGGAATGAAGCAGATTTTTGGCCTTACTTCTGTATCTGATGGAATGAAGCAGATTTTTGGCCTTACTTTGTATCTATAAAGTCTCACTTCCAGGTTAAAAGCAGTTGATGTATTAGAACTGAACCCCTATATTGTATAAAGCTTACAAGGAATACCAAAAATTAGACCAAATACCACATTCAGTACATACTTTACAGCATCTCATTATCTTTTACTGACTCAGTAACTACTTTTGTTACAAACAATGTCATTCCACATTTCAAGCAAGGTACAATTCATCAGGAAATAGTTTTCAGTTAATTTTGACAGATGGGTTACTTTCAGGGCATTTTGATTTTCTTTCTTTTCTAATTATCCAAGATTCACATTCAGGTGAGTTAAACCGTAACTTTCTTTAACTGTAGTTCCAGCCCTGTAATCATGGGTAGCAAGTCAGGAGTTGGCATTGCTGACAAAAAGCGCATAAGAAATAGATTAATTTACATTTTAAAGCATAACAAAAACACTCCAAACATTTACTAAAAGATTAAAATTCTACAGTTTGCTCCTGATTGATTAGATTTGTTGAAAACCTGGGTCAGAAAGATCTAGTGAGTACTGTCTGTCAACTTGTCTGAGCCCCAAGGCTTGAGGAGTGAGTGAGGGTTGAGATAATCAGCCTGAAGATGCTGAACTTTCCAGCACACACACACAAAATAAAAAGACCAGCATTTTAAATATCCTAAGAGTCTCCTCAAGGAGACACACTCCATGTTTTATAGATCCACAAAAATGTGGTGAACTACATCAGAAAGAGGGGAGAATGGATATTAAACATAGGTGAGTAACCTACACAAAGTGGACTATACGGATCTACTCACAGAATTAACAAAACTTGGATTATTGTAAATAAGAAAAAGACAGAATGGCCACAACTGCCCTGTGAGTTTCAGACAAAATTAGGATATTCTTGGGCACTGAAGACAGCAGGATTTTAGGAGCATCCTCATAATATTAGGTCCTGAACAAATGACTTAAAAAGCCACATTTCCCTAATATGTTCATAAATTTTACACCAGACCTATGGAATAAAAAAAAAAAAAAAAACACTAATCCAATTTAACAAAAAAAAAAAGATACTGGAAAAAAAAAACAACCTACAGATTGAACTTTTAACAGTTTAGTCATAAGTGACTCAGCAACAGACCAGGAAAGAAAAGTAGGTCTGGCAGGCAACAGGCAAAGAACAGGCAAGAGCCTTCTGTCCTCTCCATTTTGCTGTCCTACGGCTCGGATTGCTTCACAGGCTTGATCAGGCCCACCAGACAAAAGTGCTGAAGAGGGAGAGCTTGAAAACAGATACTGTGGAACCCTATATTAGAGGTCCCTCCCGCAGACAACTGCATAACCATCAGAAACAGAAAAGAACGTAAACCCTAAAATCGAGAATCTAATTCCAGCAATGGTTTGCTGACAAATTAAAATAGTCTGTACTGTTATCATAACATCCCAGACAGATTTAAAAGAATCTGCAAGGACTTCTAACTATGACCAGGAGGAGATCAGCCAATGAGTCTGGTGAAATCTCTGCACTAACTCTGAAACCGGATTAAAAAGGATCAAGGAGATCCGAGGTCACACAATGACACTAATGCTGCTTCACTACAACTTCTACAATAACCTTCCCTACAAAGAGAGGCTTATGGCAGATGGCTAATGTTTCAAGTGACAAAGCACTTTAAGAACATATGCAGGTTTAAAATACACTAAAATATGTTGCCCTTGTGCTATCTTTGACTGCACTGTGAAATGTGTTTAGTTGATTCTGGAAGTTTAAATCTTATGTATGAGTTAAATATCTGAAAATACTCAAAGCAGTGTAGTTACACATCTAAATTGAAGATCTATTAATCTGGCACTTCTAAATGTACATTCAAGTCCATATCAATAAAATTGTTGAAAACAAATAATGCAAATAATAAATTTAAAAACCAAATTCAGCAGTGCATTGATTGAAAGCAGAATATAATGCTGTAGGAAAAAAAAAATCAGGATTATTTATCTGCAGGTAAATATCCCCTGAATTGTTTTTCAGTCAGCTAACACAACCCCAACCCTGCATCTAGGTTGTTATTGGTGTAACAGAGACATGACTGAAATGTAGCGACTACTGGTGATTTGAAAGATCTGAATACAAAATTTACCAAAGGAATAACACGGAAGGCAAAGGGGAAAGTCAATATTAGAAAAGATTTATACTCCTAAAAAACACAATACAATATTTGTGCTTACACACATCAGACCATTTGGCTGGTTGTCAAGAAGAATAAAAGTAGTAAGTCAGGTGATATTCTTCATAAATTGCTATAGTCCTCCAGGGCAATGACAGAAACTAGATCAGAAAATGTTTCCAGAGATAGAAAGGCTCTGGATAAAAGCCAGGTTTCTCATCATGGTGGTATTTTAATTACTAGGCTACTGAAAGCAAGAGAGTCACGTACAAATCAAGGAAGTTAAACATTATCTGAAGATACTGTACAACTGCTTTTCACACAGTCTGCAGACAACAACCTTGCCTGAATGTTATGTTAGACCTGATTCCAAGAATTACACAAATGTGAAAAACGAAGTCTGTGAATTGCTAGGACTAGGGATTACAAAATCTTCTGATTTCAAATACAGGGATAAATATTAAGAGAAATATAGGCAATTTTTTATTTTCCCTATAAAAATTGTTTCATGCAGGGATACTCATCATACGGAAACAAGAAGTCACTAAAAACTAGCTGTAAGTTTTCTATTGAAATTCACCGTAGCTACATCTTAACAGATGAAGACAAACAGAGGCTAAACCCATTAAAGCATTAAGGAGAAGTCTATTAAAAATAGAAGCAGTTTGGAAAGATGCCAGGTAAAAACATTAGATTAGCAGAAAGTACCAGAAACTAAACAGCCGTAAAAATTTTTAATTAACAACAAAATGTTCTTCAAGTAAATTAAATTCTCTTATGGTAATATGAAGAATTCTGCATTCTCTAATCACCAGTAACCTTGGGAAATCTTCCATATGCAACAGCTGTGTGACCTAGTTTCCTGGAATCGAGATAATAAATCGGTTTATTGTATGTAAACCTAAAGAAGTTAGAATCGCTTCTGCAAGATATAATATAGAAAACGGCTTTTACCTGAACAATGAAACCCAGAAAAAGACCTTGAAACTTAAACTGTTCTTAATCTAGGCAAGCAACTTCTGTTCTCCCAGTCAATTAAAATTCACGGTGACAACGTATGTTTTCTGGCTGTTACTGCAAACCAACACGTATGAATCACAACTTAGCATCTTCTATAGCTGTCAAACTCTTTATTCTTTAAACCACAGAAACCACAATAAAAACATTCTTAAATTTGCTGCTTTCCAGTATGTCCAGAAATACCTGCAAGTATTTCAGGGCACTGCTGCTCAGTGTGTCGCCCAGCTGTTGTTACCTGCAGCTAGTCAAATCAAATTGTCAATAGCAAAATAAAAGCAGTCCTGAAACGTGAATTTCAAGTAATCTACATGTTAAACTCCTAATCATAACATTGTTTTCTTTCTATCTCCTTCTGCAGGACAGCTATGAAATCCATTGCTGCTGATGAGTACTTTTAAAAAATATATTAATCTGAATGAAAAGGTTTCTGCCACTTCTGACAGCGCAGGTGACCTCCGCACAGAGAAAGTAGCAAAATCTCAGGAATCCAAGCCAATTTCATGTGATTGGCCACTTAAATGCTTGCTATTTTTATCAAAGATTAATGTTTTCCTGTCACACTGAATGCAGTTCACCTGTACACATCCTCAGAACATTAAAATTGCATGCAACAGAACTTCAGAAATATCTTGCAACAGAAGTTCAGTTCTTTGTTATAACAACTGATCTGCGCTTTGCTCAGTATTATCTGGCTTTGTTCAAAACCACATTCCACTATTGATTTATTTTAATATTACCTTATGAGCAAAATTAACAAAGGCTCTCCAAATGTTTAAAATATGTAAAATATATATATATGCACACAAATTCCAAGTCTTTCATTCTATCAATTTTATAAAATTTGCATGTGTAAGGAACAGATTAGTGAGGCTTGTATTTCCCTACCACATGATCAGACAACTTCCGTACTCTTTTTTTTTAAACTTTTGAGAAATATTTTAATGAATTTAACAACTACATAAGTAAGGATAACTATTTTCTCCATCACTGAAACATTTATTGCAATTACATTTGCTTATTCCAACCAGCTTTTTTTATGTTTCTAATTATTATTTGTATATTGAATTCTGCTTCAGAGTGCTTTAGGAATTTACACTTCTCAGTGACTTAAAGAAATTGAAGTAAACAAGTTCATAAATTGATAAGCAGTAACCCAATCAACTCAAAAAAATGAACTAATATTACTGTCAGTGCAGTGGTATTTTACACATTACCGTGAGTGGAAGAAAATCAGAGGAGACATTTACGAGTGATATGGGTATCTATGGAATCATTCTGAACATAAATTTCAAATATCCATGCTCAGGTTGACAGATGTTTACTATGTGTGGTTTTTAGAATGTCTACAAATTACTTTGCATGATCATTTGACATTAATATTTGCTAAATGTATGTTTGTTATCATGAAACTTTAAAGAAGATTATCAAAGATCCCTACCCCATTGTAAGTACAACGTCCCAAACATCCTTTTCACAATGATTGAGTCAAAATTTTGAAGAAATTCTTCAGTCCTTAGTATTGCTTAAGCTTCTTCACTATCAGTTTGAGTATAAAATCCAATTTTCTCTTTAGTACAGGGGACTCAGTAACTTCAGATAGCTGCTTATTTTCTGTTGTATTTTGGACATTAAAATCTACAATGCATCACACAGAAAGTGGAATCCGCAAGCATAAAGGAATTTTCTTTACTAAAGGACTCTTAAGACAGTAAAATTGTCTAAAGAATAATGAAGAAATGTTCATATCTGATCTAGGCTGCTTTTTCAGTGCCTCAAATCTCACCTTCTGTAAGTTATCACGTGCTTCTTTCATGAACCACAGATCTCATTTGTAAAAGAAATGCATGATCTCAAGATCATTCTTCATTGTTTCCATCTCATTCCTTTTTCTGCCACCTTTTTCTTTTCCCCTTGTGATACTTTCTACCTTTTCTTATCCTTTTCTGCCTAGCCACATTGTATCTTCAGTCTTTTACTTCTTACACATGTATAAGCTCTTCGGCTACCTTACCCCACTGTGCTGAATTAGCACTACAGAAAGCAAGGTCTCTTCTCAACAAGCAATTACTATCAAGCGCAGCAGGAGAACAGCAGCCAAGCGAGAGACTTCACTTAAATTAGAAACCTATCGTGGGGTTTTTGTAGGGTTTTTTAAATGAAAAATTTGAGGACTTGCTAAAAATAGCAAATCTGCCAGCTACTGCATCTGCAATTTTCAATTAACTGTCCTTTGTTGTATTTACAAAAATAACCAAATCTCTTCATAACACAGAAAAAAGCTCTCAAAATATGCCTCTATGAGAGGATAATACCTCAAAAGAAGAATCATGGGAAAGGCAGTCATTAGTAAATTTAGACAATTTATTTTGTTATACCAACCCTTTCTTTCCCTCCACAAAATATCTGAATTCCCGAGCTCGTTGGCATTTGTAGATCTTCCAGAACAAGATGGGAAAGCATGACCTTATCGCCTGGTACGCCTGTCAGGCTGCTCCGGAGCAACAGCACCGGCCCTTGCCAACAGGCTGTGCCACTTCTGCACCAGCGCTCTCCCTGCTTCATGGTGAGGGCATGAGTAGGAAGCACAGCTAAGCAATTTCACGGGAAGCATCTGCTCTTTGAAACCACGGTTATCATTAGGGAGCAGGGAGAACCTTTGGGCTGCTATTGAGTTATCGCAGGCTCACTCAAGAAGAGCAGCCATGCACAAGAGATGTCCTTTGCTCCCGCAAACCTAAGAGTGGTTTTCTCATGTCTGAGGAACTGAGAATCAGATATGGTGCATACAACACTATTCTTTCTAGGGGGAATAAATAACTCTGGGCAGTCCAGACAGTCATTCCTGAAAGATTCTATGCCCTCTAAAGGTTTTTTCTGCATTGGAAGTAATACAGGTCAATGTACAAAAACTGATTTTAACAAGAGGTGTAAATGTATTTCAGTAGATTTTTTTTCTTGTGTTGTCTGAGAGCTTTTTGAAAACATTTATACCATGTAAGCATGTCAGATATATAAATAAGCAGTCAGAGTAACAGCTCTGCCCCCAGTTCTATCCTCGCTCTGTAACATGGCTTCTCTTGGAAACACAGAAATGATACTGGGAGATCAGAACTGGCAACACTGCGTAGAAAGTTTCAGACAGGTGACCCAAAAAGCACGTCTGCCTATCAACAAAGCCTATGAGCAGAGAGGTACCCCTTCAAGTTGTGAAGCAATTTTCTTTCCTCTGGAAGGGTCAAAAAGTACATTGTATCTTTAAGGTAAATCCAGAAACCATAGAAAACCACATCTCCAAGCAGAAAAGGAGCGCAGGTTTGTGACACATCATAAGAATAGAAGTGCCAACAAACAAAAATATGAGAATACTGAGAAAATGGCACTAATGTGCCCAGAAGGGAAAGGAGCAAAGCATACAGCCTAAAGACGAAGACAGTACAGTGACTGTGCCAAAAGAAGCCTACCTATAGCAGAGCACGCAGCAAAAACAATTGGAAACTTATCAAACACAGATATGGATCAGCAGCAAAGAAAGGAGCAGAAGATAAATATTCACGAAACAAAGCAGGCACAAGGCTATAGGACCAAGTGGCATGACACAGAGGTAGCCAAACACGAGTAGAACTGAGAGATGAGAAGCGCAAGTACCTTGGTTCTCCGGCAGCAGCCAAGCTGCTATCGGTACGCGCGCTGCACACCAAGCAGGGGCCCGTCGGGTAACCTCTCCATCCCTCTCCCTGGGGAGAGCGGCTCCGCAGGGAGGCGAAGGGAGGGCTTCCCTCCGCCGCGCCCCAGGCCCCCCGCATGGCACAGGCCTGCGGTGCAGCCGGCTGGTCCTCTGGCAGGAGCAGCCTTGCTGATGGCGGCCGTGCCCAGGCCTGCCGGCCAGGCCGAGCCGGCAGCCAGCAGCGCTCCCCGCCACAGCTAATCGCCGTTGGCACGAGCTCCCCGAGCAGGAGGGCAGCCACAGCCCCGCGCAGCAGCCAAGGCCTTTGAGCAGGGCACTGACGAGCTGCGCTGCCAGCACCGCACCGCAGCCGCAGCTCTGCGGCACGCCCTGGGCGCAGGATGGGCGATGGGGCCAGCAGCCCTGTCCCACAGCCAGCGTCTGAAGCGGCGGTGGGAGAGGAGTTTGGTCAGCGTAGTCACTAACAGGTCATCGAGAGCAAGAGGCTAAGGTATACCACCCACAGAAACAAATACGGCAGTTCCAAAACAGCCAAAAATCCCAGTAGCTATTTTACCAAGCATTTGTTATTGGAAAAATCATTTACTGCAAAGCATCCTGAAAGGTCCTTGAACAGATTTCCTAAGAAAAACGCAAGTAACTTCTTCATGAAGTCTAACATCTAATAATTTTCTCACTGAATATTGCTACTAGTTGTAAGGCAAACAATTTTCAAAATTCTTCCAAATGCAAGATCTGCACTGCTGTCAAAATGTCAGTGTCTGTGATTCAGCACAGCTGTTAAGTGGGTCACTCATTAAGGCATAACACTCCAAAAAAGCAACGAGTCAGGCTAAAGAAATTACAAATAATCTTCATTAATAAGCAAGTATATATTACCGGAGCAGTTAGCAAAGATTTGTACCCTTAGAGCAAACATGAGGTGCTGGTGGAATGAAAACAACACCCACAGATCAAGTAAGAACAGTAAGAACAGGAATATAACTAGTTCAGGGTTCTAATCTTAATTATAAATAACTAATAGGAGGCTTCATAATTGAGAGCTTTCACTCCCGATAATTATTGTATGAGCAATTTAGGCATCTGCCATTCCAGTCAGCAAATCCTTACAGAGGCATACACTTTATGCATGGCGGTGTCCTCATTTCACATAGTTACGTTTACAGTGTTTACCAAGGAGAATCACTGAAAAGCTTTCACGTAGAGAAAGGAATATGTCCAAACAGAAAGGAGAATGAACTAAAATTTGGGGGGATTGAAAGAATTCATGTAGTTTTGAATTATTGCTCTTAGCCACATTTTAGTGCAAATACCACAAGGGAGGCATCTTTTCTCACACATTTACTGGCCAACACAAAGATCAGACCACACCCGAAGTCTCCTCACGTTCACCTTTCTCACAGTGCTGGAGCCTGATTTCTACCAGGTGCCAGAGCATGAGGGAACATTTCTGTGCCAGACAGACACTGAAACACTAAGCTCCTACCATACCCTATACACCATTGCTGATTATACAAAGATTTCTCATCTGGGTGTTTTTCTGCTTACAATTACAGCCTCAGGCACAATTTTTAAAATATTTAAATATATATAAATATAATGGAAAATTTAGACTACAGCCCACAAAACGCCGATTTGTGTGAGGTACTAGATAGGTCTTTGCTGTTTACCTTCTGGGCACTGACAACTGAATCCACTGATGCTGGATGAGCAGGTACCTCCATTTCGGCATGGCTGCTGGATGCAATGATCAATCTCTGACTGGCACAGCTCTCCGGTGTAGCCTACAAAACAGCACACAATGTTCAGAAAATACAGCAAAAATTAGGTTTTATCACTAAATTACTAGGTATTACTAGGTCATTCAAACAGTACCGTTAGTTTTCTTGAATAAAATTAACCAAAGAAAGAAACAGAATCCAGGACAGTCTTCTGATTTCTTATAAAAAATGAGATTTTTAATGAGAACTTATACTTCCCTGGAGAAACATAAATAAATAGTGGAATTCTAGCGATTATATCAATTGTATTTTACCAGCAGCAATATTCTGACAGCAGTAGCATAATGGCAGTTGGTGCTGGGTCCTCATCAGCACCCACATAACCAAAAAAGAAGTAATTTTTGAATGGTTTTCAAACGCATCTTGGATCTCAACTCAGTGATCTTTAGCAAGCCTTTAAACAAGACTTGACATCACGAATTATTTGTGCATATGCTGAATGACTGTCATTTGTTCCTACTTCTGGGCTTCAAAAAGAGTGTTTATTTTAAGTGGGAGCTGTGAAGAACTGCTCAGCAACATTGCAAACTCTTCCAAATAAGCTCCCGTAAGTTCACGAGCTACAGATTGTGTGTACTGTACTATTTGACCATAAGTTTGCTTTGTTCCATATGTCTGATGTCTATAACACATCCCAAAAAAATGAACAAACTTACAAAATACAAGCTAAATGATTAAACACTCCAAACTCAAATTCCTTAACAAATACCACACATTCTCCTCCCTAATTTTTATTTACCTCAAGAAACTATCTTGGATGCACGACTGAAGAAGAAACTACACACAGAGCCATTTTATTTTTCAAAAGGAACCCTACGCAAAATTTTAAATGGCTTCCATAACAAGCATGTTTAACACAATGGCTGGCGTTAAGGACCAGTAAGCTCTGACTAGGTGACACTGTTAATACGCTGCTATGAACAGGTATTTAAGACAAAGACCCCAAGGTGAGGCAGAGAACATGCCTGAGCTAGGATTTTGCTTATGCAGAGGGAAAAAAAGGAGGAAAAAAAAGAAAAAAAAAATCTTATTTTGATTAAATACATCTTTTGAATGCAATCAAAGTCAGCATTTATAAGTCTTTTGGGCAGGCTAACACTTCTACCTGTTCAAATCTATCAAAGTCACCATAAAATAGCTCTCAATGTAGACTGTCATATTTGGAGTTGCTGGAGCGCTACTATAGAGAAGGATCTATAAGACTTTCCTCTCTGTGTACCTTACTGCATTTATATGCTATAGAAAGCTTAATTATGATCCCGTTTTTTGCAGTGCAAAACCTGGAAAAAGAAACTCTACTGTATCTTGTAATTGGATTAATGCCCATAGATCACCTAAACTAAAGTAAAATAATGAGGCTGAAAACCAGAACTGTGCTGAGAATATGATTCGGGAATTTCATAGCAAACGTGTTGCAAGTGCTACAAAATAAGAGCTGCTAAGCAATCACCATAGGCGGGGAAAAAAAAGCAGTTTTCTGGCGAGATACACTTACAGAATCATTACACCTATTCATTTGGTGCCGATACTTCATAACATTTCCTTTTATCAAGATTTGGGAAACATGATCCTATTTGCATACAAACATTTCTGAAGCTTGCATATGGAGACATCTACGATAATTAAACTCTTATTTACCATTTTCTTTAATATTTTTCCATAAGCAATTAATATTTTTCAGAAATTCATAATTATATGAAAACTGTTAGTTTTCCTAACTATTTTTTGATGTGTGGGCACAAATATGGGGGAAAAAATTATGAGTAGAAACACAAGACACTGAAGTTAACAATAATTAAGCCATCTGAATAACATTAGACATTTGTTCTTAAAACAATGAAGAAAAACTACTATAAAAACTGAAAAGCTAAATGTAAACATAATATGTGGAGGCCATGAGGCACAACCTCGCAAATTCCAGAATGTAATAAATGAAGTTAACTATATTTAGCTTACTGAGGATTTACAGAGAGACTTGATCAAACTCTCATTTAGAAGGGAAGCCTTCACATATGGAAACCAAACAATTTCATTCCATCTATTGTAAGCTTTGTTTTATACCATGTTAATAAGAGGGGGTTTGTAGAAGGAAATATTTGAAATTTTGACGCTATTTTTTTCCCCCAATAAGAGCTAACAATTGTTCTAGAGACAAGAAGAAGAAATAATTATGAAAATAACAAGGCATAAATTCTATTTTAGAGAAATGGTTTTTAAATTGAATGAATACAATCCAAAGTTGCAAGACAGTAAAGGCATCAGTGGAAATATACTGAATTTCCAAAATATGTAAGAGAAATACATTTTCTTCAAGAAATTGTGATGATCTTAGCCATTGTTTCCTGGAGTCTCATGGTACCAATTTTTCCACAATAGTGTTAACACTTTATGAAGAAAGCGATCAAAATGTCTATACCTAATAGCAACAATGTTTTTAAATCATAGGGAGCTTGTAAAAATATGTAAAGGCCAAATTTTAAAAAAATACTTAAGCACTTGATGCATATATCTGGGATCATAATAACCACAAAACCCCTAGGATTTTATATCATCACACAAATAAAATAACATTTGCTTTATCAAGGCACTACACTTTTTAACTTACCAATAGAAGCACGAACTATCACAGACTTCATCTGAGTGTAATAACACAACAGCAGTGATACCTTTGTCATGTACATAAATGGGAAGTCTATTTATGTTACTCTGCAGAAAATTAGCTGTACAACTTGAGAATATTGTTTTCCTAGTGGAAAGACTCTTAGGCATTGTAATAAGCACATCAGAATTATCACACATATTCCCCCAAAGCCTTTTTTATACAACTAAACCCAAGGATTTTGAAGTATTTGAAAAATATTTTATATTAAAATCATATTCCAATAAAATTTTTGATTTAATGACATTCAGGCAGGTTTTTCAGAATAATTATTGCATTTCTTTTGAGGTAGGGAATCTGAAAAAAGAAATTTAGCCTAATAGTACTTGCTGTAGAATAACTTCCAAGACAGCTATGGCAATAAAAGCAAACACCACAAACATAACAAACAAATACATTTTTTCTTTTCCAGTTGGAAAGTACTTGTCAAAATCCAAAAGAATTCTGAATCAATCGTATTCAGTATGACAGTAATGGTAGGAATTGTTCAAACATTTGAAGTTTATTCCACTCTCATCATTCTCATCTCATATTTAAATCATTATTCAACTGTATTTACATATCTTGTTAAAGTGACAGTTGATCTTTTGAGAAATTAATGAAATAGAATAAAGTACACCTGAATAATAACTTCGCATCTTATTTTCAGAGCAGTATAAATCCAGGTCATTATATAAAAATACAAATACAAATCCCTTTCTTGCTGCACATTCACTATAGCGACTTTAAGGCAAGAGAGAAAAAATGGAAGTTTAGTTTATGAATTTTTAAAAAGTTTTCAAAATTTAAGTGAATTCTGAGGAACAATCCAGCAACTGCACAATGCAGAGAGAATTTTCTTCCACTCAACTGGTGCAAATGAAGGAAAGAGTTTACTAGCATGTTTATTGAAAGGTTAGTTATAATGTATACTTAAAAGTTCTATTGAAAAGGGCAGATTAAGAAAAAACTGATGTAAACTAAATTTTGGCCATCTCTTCTTAGTAGGTGAAGTTCTATTAGTTATGAATAATTCACTCATTAGGTTATGGTTCAGATGCGTGCTTTCAATGGCATTGGTCAGAGGTGAAGAATCTTCCACAGCCTTGAAGAACTGCCCTTATGTTGCTGTATTTTCCTGCTTCCCGAGTACCTGAAGTTGCACAGCTCACTGCTCTGCACAAGATATGCACTGAATGTTAAAGCAGTTATTACGCATTATTCACAGCGTAATACAAAACCTACCAGCCGGGCAGCTGCAGGTGAAATTGTTCCCGTCGTGTTTCTGTGCTACATCGGTGCAGGTTGCGTTGTTCTGACAGGGCTGGCTCCGACAAGCATCGAATTCTTCACACAGGGAACCCTGATACTCATCCTCGCAGTCACAGAAAAAAGTTGCCTAAAAACAAACAGGATGCGTTCTTCACAATGGATTTTCAAAGATTATGTTTTCATTGAATACTCAACTGAACAAAGATGGTTTTGTCGATTTCCTGCTCATAACAACAGTAGCTGCCATAGATACATCAACTGCATAAAGTTACTCTTTGAAATACTAAACCTGCATCAATTCTTCAGCTAAGATTTTTAATGATGTCAAGGAATTTCATCTAGATAAGGAGGCTGGGATTAGATCCATAATTTCTATATCACTATAAATTTTTTCCTCCATTCCAGAAATTACATTTATAGACTGGAAAAATTATCAGAATAAGTAATGTGCAGATTTACCACAACACAATGCTCCTACAAAGATGCACCCTTTACGTGCAGGGCAGGGCTGGGGTCCCAGAGGCTCAGTTCAGGGGTACTTCAGTAGCGACACACCCCTCCCATTCTGTTAAAATAGGTCTTCTTCTGAATGTATTTGTTACTTTCTCCAAACCTTGCTGCTTCATAAAATAATCAAGAACACTACAGCTGTTGGAAATCTTAAATACCTCTAGTAGGCATGACATGGCACAGTTTTGTTAGTAATAAAATAATTAAGATTAGGTTTTTAAAAAATTTTAGGTCCCTAAGATTGCCAAGGAAGTCTCAAAGAATGGAAGCAAGGAAAGCTTCCTCATCTGTAGTATCCATTTAGATAAAATATCTTACTTTCTTTGTTCATTAAACACTAGATGGCAACATCACTCATTCTCATACATTTCAAAGCCAGATCATTAGGGCTGGAATGCAGCTGTCCCATGCACAAACATTGTAACGCAAAGTACAGAATGTGCATGGAACTAGAAACAAAGAGACAAGACGGGGTTAGAATTTTAGCTTCTATTTTTTACTTGTGTTTGCTTTATATGAATAAACAGCTGTGACCTAAGTAGCAAAGAAAATAATCATCTTCATACATAAAAAACTTTACTCAGAAAAACCCAGATTTCATTCTTCCCTAAAAATATTACAATAGCAGAGTTTAAACAAGGATTAACACTCTACATCTCCCAAACTCAAAATGACGGGTATGTTAACTATCTGGAATGCCAGAAGTCTATACATGTTCTGATATTTGCCCAAGCCTCTTCACAGAAGAGCTCTGAATATCTCACACGTTAGCAATGACAGGCTTCGAAACAAGGCTGTAGTTCAACAAAAAGGAAAGACAGGTAAGAAACACACAGTAAGAAATTACTATAATTACATAGCACAGCAACTTACTTTGAAGATAATTTGTATGAGCTAGACAGGGAAGCGGCTAACAGAGTGAAACAGAAAATCACTTTTATTTAAGAACTAAACAACTAAATACACAGTATTTCCGTATTTCCATATAGCATTGGTGGAAAACACATCAGCACAGGGATCACTTTGGTCCCTAAACACAACAGTGATCAGTGCCTCAAAGGTAGTGCTGTCCTCAATGTCTTATGTCATCTGAGTCACGCAGTACCGTAGTGCATAGATAGCGTCAGGTAACACGTAAACAGGTTGCCTGCAGCATCCTTCACAGCTGTTGTAACTCTTACTGATACTAAACTACGTTACTGACTTAAAGTGTTTGTTATCATTCCTGGAATGGAGTGTTGGATAGGCTGGAAAGCTGGGCAGAGAGGAACCTGATGAGGTTCAACAAGGGCAAGTGCAGGGTCCTGCACCTGGGGAGGAACAACCTCATGCACCAGTACAGGCTTGGGGTGGACCTGCTGGAGAGCAG
>Ga0065711_1002918_pt1 | contig 49011 bp, 20 predicted proteins | sample Hoacrofraction12_FD_59098 | JGI IMG/M metagenome (GOLD analysis project Ga0065711, IMG submission 59098) | Hoatzin crop microbial communities from Cojedes, Venezuela - Epithelial fraction 12 v2 (version 2) | ecosystem: Host-associated > Birds > Digestive system > Esophagus > Crop | place... | reverse complement strand
CCCTGTCACTGTTGTCTCTACTAAAAAGATTGTCCCCATCTTTCCTATAGGCTCCCTTTAAGTACTGAAATGCTGCAATCAGGTCTCCCTGCAGCCTTCTCTTCTCCAGGCTGAAAAAGCCCAACTCTCTCAGCCTGTCCTCATAGGAGAGGTGCTCCAGCCCTTGGATCATTTTTGTAGCCCTCCTTTGGACCCGCTCCAACAGTTGCATGTCCTTCTTCAAAAAGATAGAAAGTTGAGGTTTTGTTCTGGTTTGTTTTTTAGTTTCTCAGTATGTCATTTAAATGAGTGCAATTAAAAACTAACATAAAGCACATATTGATAAAGAGAGGACAACATTTCTGTGTTCAGCTTGGGAAGGCATTAGTAAGCAGATGTCAGAAGTCACTCTGCACATTGGATGTCTGTTCTGGTATGAGGCAAGAGATGTTGTGTGCTTTCAGTGGTGGCAAGTACGACAGAAAGGATCAGCATGGGAAGCAACAGGAGCAAAGCTATTACCCACACTGCAGCTGGGGCTTTGGTGGCTTGGGGAACTGGGGAGCAATGGCCTTTCCATGTGTCCTTCTGGCTGCTTCAGATGTGACCTCCCCACACCTCAGCATACTACCTTGGTCTCCTACACTGGCCAAGCCAGACCAATCACAGAAACTGGCGCATGGGGCTGTCACCCTTTTGGGTAGTGGTCAAATTTGGGGCATGAAGAATGGGAGAGATTTGTATCTGGGGAGCACATGAGCATGACAGCCTTTGTTTACCATGGCAGTCCAGGTTTACAAAACCTGCAGTATGTGAACAGAATGAATTAATTAACCCAGGACTAGCTTAAACCTGACATACATTTCCTGGAATCATGTACCAGGCTCTTCATTTTCAAAACATCATTCTCCAGTCCTTGTTTTGAAGAAAAGCTGACACCTGGAAAACATGGTCCCAGTATAACGGATACAGACTTATCCATCTAAATGTAAGGTGCATAAACCAGCCTATCTAGAAGGAGTGACCATTTATTAGAAGCCAACCACCTGGCTTTGCCTATCTAAACATGTATATGCTAACTGCCATGCTTAAGACTCTTGACTTTTACATACATTATTATTACTAAGAAGGCAGGTCCCTGTCATCTTAGATAATACATTGCCAGCTATAGCAGCATTTTCTGAAACAGAGCACCATGCTAAAAACTGATCAGGCAACTGTCGTAACTTAAAACAAGAAGCATGAAAACTGAAGGGTCACAGAGCTGTGTTCTGAAATGGTAAACCGAATAACCACATGGTTCAACTGAAACTCTCTGAAAGGAAAGAAACTTAAACATTTGTACCAAAAAAAAAAATTCTGCACAGTTTGAAGAGATTCTAGTATGGTGTGACAGTGCATCATGCTTGGTGCTCTGTAAACATCAAAACATGCAATGAATTATTCCGTACTGAAGGGGCATATACTTACTTGTGCCATTGCATGTCACGTGATAGCCATCTATAGGACCCTTTGAAGTGTCACTAGGTTTATTCCATCTAACTGTTACATTTTTGGCATCAGAAAATACTGTAAGGTTTTCTGGTGCTTCTGGAGCTGTTGTAAAAGAAAAATAACGGGGACGGAAGGAAATGTTTCAATGAAAACGCAAAATATTCCTCTTTTTACCTACTTTGACTGAATTTCATTGCTTACTAAAGCAAGATACCAAAGACATATAACATTTTTGTAGTCTTATTTCATTCAAAGAAATTATACATAAGTATAAACTGAGTTTATGTAAAGGCATCATATTAATTTAATAGATTTAATTAATTCAGGACAAGGTGAATACAGCAATGTCACATATTACTAAAATTGTCTGACATTTCCAAATATTACACGTTGTTTGAATTTCCTTATAATTTGAACAAACTAAATACTTGGCCTGAATTTTTATTTGCAGGTTACTTGAATTAGTTTGATTTCATTTTTAATTCAGAAAAAAAAGCTAAGCTATTCCCAGAGATGTTGTTTTGGAAAAACATATAATTTTATCTGGAGACATTCTTTGCAATTATTCTATTGCATCTTTCTTCAAATTGAGAATTTAACACTCTTTTTTGACTAGGCCTGCACTTTCTTTTTTAATCTTCATTGAAATTTCCTTACATTTGGCCACCTTCTCAAAGGCTGGGGCTGGAGTAGGAAAGGAAGACTGTGATTGCAGTCAAAGAACAACCATAAGGGCAGGAGGCCAGGCGGGAAGAGCTGGAGGAGAATCTGAGAGCAGCTGAGCATGCTGCTCAAAATACCTCTTCAACCCCAGGAAACACAGATAGTGGGACTGATAGTAGGGTTTTCCAGAAATATATGGAACATAAAGCAAAAATAAGCATTACACTTACTGCCATAATCTGTGGTTATGATGAAGCTTTCAACGACAACCTTCTTTTCAAAAAAACTTAGGTTACCAGTGCAGTTGTACTTTTTGTTGGGTGATAAAGTGCTCAGATTTCTACAAGCTTCATTGAATACTGTAATGGGTGTTTCATCTGTAGACACAAAAAGAGTTTTACCAATATTTTTCACAACTCCAAAAGTACGTAGTACCATTTTAACTGGGATTTTCTCTACCATATTTATTCAATATAATTTGTAATAAACTATCATAATATTCCAAACAGAATACTGTACAACCTAATCCAATTACTAGGTTTTAGGTTCTTTCATACTAATTCAGTTTGCATAGATCTTTTCATCAGTAAAGCTCATATCATTAGACAGTTTTCCCACAGGAATCAAAACTTTCATGGGAGTCTGACAAAACCTTGGAGTGGCTTCTTGGCTCTTCAGCTCCCTTTCCAACCTTAATGTTTGTATGATTCTATGATCTCCAGCCCCAGACACTCATCATGCATTTTTCTGGGACAGCTGAGGACATTCATCGTGCATTTTTCTGGGACAGTTGAGGACATCCAGCATCCACATCTTCCCTACCGCACTAGCTGCCTTCGAACCAGCATCTGCTCAGGCTGGCAGGCTCCAAGAGTCCAAGAGCAGATTTCCTGGACTCTCGCCATCCAGGAGCCTGCAGACCCAGGTAATCTGCAAGGAATCAGCTCACAGCAGACCCATAGACTGCAGGATTTCCAAACTTGCCACTCCCCTTCAGACCATTAAGCAGGACCTCAAAATCTTCAGAAGTCTGCAGTTTGTGAAGCTGGTAAGCTCAGGAAATGAGCTTTCAGGGTTTGAACCTACCCCAGCTGTGCAGTGTGTGGGGACAGTAGTCCCCAGACTGGTGATCCCCGAAATTCTGAACAGCCCTTCCCTCATACTGGCACAATTAATTTCAATCTTCCAGTTTCTCATCAAAAGACAACATCAACATTGCTTTTAAAATAAATACATAAATAAATAAATTTTAAAAATATCTTAAAAGTGTCTTACTGTTACAGCTAACAGTCACATTAGCACAGGCCAGTGATTTATCCCAACATAACTCTGCAGATGTGCTGGTTTCTTTCCCAACTTTGAAAGGATTCTCACTGGTCTCTGAAAAGGATTAGCATTATAAGTCACTGTGACGTCAGCTGTATTGATTCTTTAAATAGCAATTTGTTCTTTTATATATGTTGACTTATTCTGCAATATGAAGATAAAATTGGCATAGAATAATACACAAAGAATATCACAGGAAATGGAAAGTAAAAATTGAAAAGCCTACACAAGGCAAAGACAATGCTAGTATTCAAATAACAAATGAAATTTTTAATCCAACAATCTCTTTAGTGAACACAACATCCAGCATAAACAGTAACTTTCAAGTGCTGGCTGGTCTTGCTATTGCTAACCATGCTGCATATGGCCAATGTAAAGTTACCTTTTTTCCTTTACAATGAGAAAACTATATTTTTTTACATCGTATTTTAAGAAAAAGTATGAAAACCTTCTGTCTGAATCTCTCAAAAGAGACAAGAATAGACTAATAAATCCAAGAAAGGCGAATTACTGCATGTCAAAAAAAAAGAAAAAAGAAACTAATAAAACCCTTCTATACCTACCAGGTGGAATAGTAAGATACTTGTCTGCACAATTTTTAACTTTAATTGTGTATCGCATGCATCTGTGAAGGTTTATTATATAGGTACTGGAATTCACATTGAACATCACGTTAACATGTGAAATAAAATATTTTCTGTTTTTTCTGAGATTTTTCAGTGTAACTTTAGCCATGTTATTGTCATCTTTTACACTTTCTATGATGTAGTTAAAATCATCATCTGAAAGAAAAAGATAAAATGACAAACAATGATTTTATGACAATTTTTAAGAGCCATTAAATTTTTTATAGCACTCCCAGCACCATATTTCTTTTAAGAATCAGAAAATACAGTAAAATTAGCTGCTTCTTATTCTTTTTTTATTTATTTATCTTTTACTTCTAAAACTTGTTTAATTATAACAGAAAATTTCCTTAGGAGAATATTCTTTTAAATAATTCCCTAGTTAGGAAAACTAAAGAATTAAAAAGATAAACGTTTCACAAATAGATCTGCTTTAATTTAAAATGCCAGTTCAACGTGAAATACTTGATTTTGACACATTGAATCATTTGTCTGGACAGAAATATCAAATTTTCTTATTCAAAGCATTTCATAACCATCTAGTAAATAAAGGCTATAGTCTATTCCTGAGAATTAGAAAGGAGAGGTCTCTAATTCTGATGAGGTAAACCAATGTCCAAAATTTAGTTTTAATTCAGTTATGAACTGCAATTAACAGCATGTGATTGCCAGCATGATGGGATAAAATTAGAGAAGGACTAGTGGAATGAAGCCAGATCTTTTTTCTGCAGCCCTGATATCAACAGCCTAGTGCAGGGTAATTTTACTGAACTATAAATGAAGATGAGAAGACCAGAAATGTTAATAACTTTAATCCCACTCTTTCAGAAATGGAAGACAGTTTATAAAATAACCTGAGATGATAACTGATCTGTTCCACTGATAGGTTTTCTGTATTTAAGTTTACTGATTTGGTCAAATTTCAGGACTGCAAAAAATAAAGGGTTTGGTTCTTACCACAAGGTTCTTCAGTTGTCATTGTGGGAGTTCCTATAAGAAAAGAAAACAAAAATTAAGGTGTAGCTCAGCAGGTTTGCATTTTTTTTTAACAGAGCATTAGAGAACGATGACTGGTACTGCCCATTCATTAAACATATTCAAACCAAATAATTACATTTAGCATGCTACTCATTTGAAAAAGGGAAGAAAACATCAGCTACACATCATCCCATTTTTTAACTAGTTATTTAAGGGAGCATGTGTCTTTCATCATTTACAATGACATCACTGACAACAGACCAAACTGGTTATTAATAATATTTCTGCATACAAAGTCACACAAGAATATTCCAAAATCACACATTCTTACAGTGGTACGATAAACTATAGGTTTCCTAGGACACATATGCTGTGGAATAGTGAAATGAACAGTATTCAATGTCACTAAAGAAACAAAATTTACGTGCTTTTTGCACAGCTACTCTTACCTTTGGAAAGAGATTTATGCAAAAGTACAGATCATTTTACAGCTATTTTTACACTGAAATACCCACAGGAAATTATGAGCTGATATTTAGAAAACCTGTACAGAAGCTTAAGAACTTAATCTGAAAACAATTACCTAAAATATACTGTGGTAGAAGTATTACCAAGACAGACTGATATCTAATTCTTTTCATAGAAGACAGGCCCTAGATTTTCATCCCTCCAAGCTTGGAGTCATCTGGCTGAGTACTGCACCTAATGATAGAGCAATCTGTGAGGGTCCAGTGGAGAGTTACCAAGCTGGTTCGGGGCAGAAGACCCACAAGTAAAAGCTAAACTCAGTCTGTCAAAGAGCTGACAGCAGCCTACAGCTACTTGAAGGGCAGTTACAAAGACGGTAAGAGTCCAACTCCTGGATGTGCTTTGCTCAAGCACACACACTTATTTTACTGACCTGAGTAATTCCTTGCAGCGCAATTGCAATAATAACGTGTGTGACTGTTTGCAATACTAGATCCCAAAAAAAATGTTATTGCGGAGTGGAACAAAAGGGAAGCCACCAGAAAACACAGTAGCACACAGATCTGTGGTTGTATTCATATTTTTTTGCTGCTTAGGCAAACTTCTGTGAATATTAAGAGGAGTACTGACACAGTAATTAACAGATGTACCCTCCTCCTACACCACTGTCTGGAAATAATTTCTATTTTTCATTTGCTGATATCCTTAATGTTACTCGTAAACTATTAATAAGATTCCTAAAAACACTCTTAAGTCTAATGGAGTTGCATGCCTAATTTGTATGCTGAAGTTTGATCAAAGAAATTCAAATTTAATTCCCTCATTCGAACAGATTTTCTGTGCTTGGCGATAACTGTGTGCAAGTTTGTCACCTATTGTGTGAGTGGGGATGATCCCAGTGTTTGCTGGCATGCTGACTGGTGAGATGGTGCTGTGCAAGGATGTTGAATTGTAATCATCTGTAAGGAAATAAACAACATATCAGCATCAAAAAGTAAAATTAATTATTTCATATGGCTATGTCATCAAAAATGTCTTACACTACAGCCCTTCTCCGCTTTTTTTTTTTCTGCTGGGAGTTTTGAAATTTAGAGAAAAGTGCTGAAAGAAAAATCATGTTAATACATCCAATAAAACAGAAAATCAGTATTTAAACAGAAAGCAAGCTGTAACGAATATACCATTTACTAATGAATTTTGCAATGCACGAGGGCTATTTTTTTTTTCATTGTTTTGGCATAATCTAGGATGAAGTCAACATAAAAATGGCATTAAAAATTGTGAACTGGGAAAAACAAAAACCTTTTGCTATGTTCTTACAGTAAAACACAGTTATGAATAGCCTTTGTGCCCTTTCAGAAACAAGCATTCCAGTAGTGTTTGCTTGCTAGATCACATATCTTGCGCTATATTACTTATTATAGCTCAGTATTTATCTCCCTGCTTATAAACCACTGACAGGTTTCTACTTTCTCTTTTAGGCCCATTCCTATTGCTCTTGCTTTGGCAACAGCCTCATTGACAGCAGCTGGCTTTTTGGTACTAGTGTGATGACTACAAGACTTGGCCATCAGATACCAGGTACTCGAAATAATTCTGGTATTGCCACTACACCAAATTACAGATACCTTTTCTATTTGATGAACCATAAGCTGGAAAAGGCTACCGTGAAGCTGAATTATTTAGTTATCCCCTACAGTGATTAATTAATTATCCCCTACAGTTCAGAGAGCAGTGAGTGGCATCTGAAGAAAGATGGCAAACCTGACGAAGCATTCTCGAAGGCAATGGGAGTGCGTGTGGTGAGGGCAGCAGTGCTGCTGCGTGGTGGGTTGCTGATTCCCATGGAAGGGATGGAGCTTGCATGCGTGGAGAGGTATGTGCTGTCTGCAGGAGAGACACCTGTGGTGAGAAGTACAGCAGTTACATTAATGTTTCGGAGGCTGCCCGGTCAAGGAGGGACACAAAGCTGCACACCACAGAGAACTGGTGTGCTGGAGCGGTCTTGTACTGAGGCACTGTGAATTTGTTAGCAAGCAAAGGCACACTGAATACTCAAGGTGTTAGGAGGCCCAACAGGTGTCAGCTGAACATCCAGTAAGTATAATCCTTTTTGGCACTGACTGCACCTCTTTCATGCTAAATGCTCTGGTTTAAAATATACTCAAATTCATGACTCAAAACCAGACTTGTCTGGTATTCTTGTCTCTTAAGACAGCATATTTCATTTCATTGGGCTGAATGAAAAGGCATTACACACTCCATGAGACAACCGTGAGAACGAAAAGGAAAGAAGAAATGATCAGAAAAAAACATCAATGCAATTCTGTCATGTAAATTAAAAGTTTCTTACCAGGTGTAGTCACTGCTGACTCATCTCCTTAAAAAGAGAAAGAGGGAGAGAAATGTAAATTAAACTTTCAAGGAATTAAACACGACCATATGCCAAAAATATAACACGAAAAATTCCTTCCTCCTAGCTATCAGCTGAGCTTTCCCCAGAGAATTACACAATCGTAAGTAATATTTAGTGGCATGGAGCAGCAACCAGACCCCCAAACTATCAAGCATGTGATACGTGGACTGATATTGTCCTCGTTAGATATCACTTTTCCTTGAGCCAAGAGTCTGTGCTGTGCAGCCTGAGGGGTGGAGACAGCATCAGGAAGGCTGCGCTAGATGCCAGTTCAGCTGAAACAGCAGAGCAGCAATGCTGCTGTCCCAAATTCACTGTTACCTTCAGTGGTGCCTGGAGGTGAGGGTGATATGGAGCATGCAGGTGGAGGTGACACAGAGGAAGGAGAGCTGGCAGTTGCCAGATTTTCATCTCCTGCTGCACAGTGGGGAAAAAATATCACCAGGTGAGTAATGCATGAAGGTGAGGCATTCATCTATAGTAGAAAAAGGTTAATGGTTTGTACAGCTTTGTCTGAAACACATTTCTCAGGACAGATTTGACTGGAGGATACTTAAATGTTTTCAGGTTTATCAATGTGTTGTGCAATACCAAAAGCTAAAACCCTCAAAGTCTTTCACATCATCACATAGCAGTGTATACATTTACAAACAATAACAACAAATAGAGGGTGACTTTTTGCTGAACGAAAAATGACTTCATTACTAAGAAGAGATACCAACACTAAATCTGTTGTCAAGAGAAATCCTGTCTATAATCCTCACTGCGCAAGAGCTGGAAAGCCAAGCCTTGACATTCCTGAAAGCCATTTACTTTCCCTAATACTAATTTCTAAATGGCAGCGCCCTTCCTGGACCATCCTGCTGATATTTAAGAACCTCTACAAATAACATCTCCAGTTTATAAATTACCTCCTGACTTCAGTTGGGAGCTATGATCTTTGCACATCTATAAAAACAAGCCTCATTTTTACACTCTGCTTTGAAATCCTGACTCGAAAACCCTTTGTATTTGTGTAATGTAAAATTTTTGCTGCAAGAAAGAGGGGCAAAAATAAATGGCAATGGCTGGAACCACAAGTTTGTTCTCATCACTGAATCTTTTACTCATTTTGAGGACTAGAGGCTTCCACTTTGACAGAAGAATACTGAAAGCCATCCCAAAAGTATCCCTGTTCCCTTAGGATGTCTCTCTCTACCACAGACTGCTAGGCTTTCAGCAAGAAACAAACTCACTTGTTCTCACATTCCTTGCTGTGACTGTCCACAAACTTTCATACCTTTATCTACTAGTTCTTTCCCACTACGTTTCTTTCCTGGATTTTTTTTCTTGGCATGCTTGTTTTTCAAATACTAGTTCACTGTTTATAATTTCTCTGTTACTTCAGCTTCCCTACATGGTACTTCACAACTGTTGTAGCCCTGCTCTTTTGAAAATAAACTCCTTTCATCTTTAAAATAAAAATCCAGGTTTATGTGAAAAACTGCAATGCTTATGAAGGCATGTTCCGTTGCCCTGTTCATGTGCCAGTGTCAAAACCACATCTGTCATCTCTGACACAGAAGATCAACATAGGCAGATCTCCTGGGACTCCAAAGATTTTCTCCTTATCGACCCGACAAGCAGAAGCATTCGTGGTGGCTGTTCAACAGCCACCATGGATTCTGCACCCCATACGGACAGTTTAGAAGACTGACAATAGCCATTAAAAAACCCCAACCAGTGACAACAGTCACCTGTGGAGAGCAAGCAATTTCTTTATGCTCAGAACTGTCATGAAATGTGTGTAAACCATGATATAAAAATGAATGTCAACAAAAGCTAAAATCTTGTAAGTACTTTTCTAGTGAGTAGTTAAATTTGTTGCGGACTGTACACTATTCAAGATCGCTTCCTACAAATTAAAATTTGGAAAAAGCCAGTAGTGTGATATTTTAAAGAAAAAGTATCAATAGAAGTCAAATGAAGCTCAGCTAAAAATAGTAGTGCAAAGCAAGCTATTTCATTCTTTACAGAAGTGGGGAGGGGCATTGCCTAAAATCTGATTCATAAGATGAGGATCTGGGCCTGCATCTAGTTTGTCTGAAATGTTATGAAACTGTCAAAGTAAAATTGCTCTTAATTGTAAGAATATAAACTGTAAAAAATGTAGTAGACTGACCACAGACTGGATAACATGGGCTTAGAAGACACTATATTAAGAGCTCTAGTGTGTTAACTCATTTATACCTATATATCTCCACTGAAACACAGGACCACGTACAATTTTCTGAGCTACAGAATGTTAGCAGATGAAGCTTCCTTACCTGAGAGATGTTACAGATAAGAAACAAAAATATAGATGATCTTTTGAACTATTGATGTAACTTCAGCATCAGAAATCTCTAGTAAGGACTGGAACATTTTTTAACAGTAATTGTATAATCTAACTGTAGACACTAAACTGCCAAGGAATCTTGTAAAAGCTAACATTCATATTTGCCATGAGCAATCCATTTTCAGTGTATCTTCATGATTTTTAAATTCAGTGTTTGAAAGCTGGCAGCTGGTCACTCTAAATTCCATAATACAATTTTTCTTTCTTTAACTGGCTTATCAGCTGAAGAATCAATTATTTCCCCTCCTTCCCAAATCTTACTTTAGTTCAGCACATTAAGTATACCTCAAGCCCAAAATTAACTTTCTGTGAGCATCTACTCAGATTAACTATCACTTCAATAACTGATTCCAAGAAAAGAATAAAAGGAGTTGCAGAAAAAGTCCTAAATTAAACTCTGCTCAGAGATTCGCAAGACATTTAGAAATACTTTTCAGGCTATTTACTTACATCTAATGCAAACATGATGGAGGCAAAAGGACATGCTTGAAGATTCCCTCTTGCAAGTGAAGTAAGATCACATGAGCAAAACAGGGCTCCTAAGCTTGTCACAGCGTTGTATTTCCGATTGCCTCATTCCCTTCCTTAAGATTCCTGTGAAACCCGTTTTCCCCATGCTCTCCCTTGTAAAGTTAGGAATAATGCTACTAGCTTAAATACAGCGTGAGGTTTATGGTCACTCACAGTGACAGATGCTAAATGTTACACACAATCACAGAACTCGAGGTTGGAAGTGACCTCAAGAGATCATCTAGTCCAACTGCCCTGCTCAGACCAGCACCAACTAGAGCAGAACACTTCTTAAAAGAGTTGGGAACGTTGTAAGTCCTAGATCACCCTTTTTCCCCTCCAAATAAGCACTGGCATTTTAACAGAATTTCATGACAGTTTTATGTCCTTCTAAGCATTTTAAAGCTCTCCTGCTCTTCTATGATTCTATTCTATTATATGATTTATTATAGCAATGAAATAGGACGCAGTTGAAAAGAATTCAATAGGTGGCACCAGAACACTAAAAAAATCCTCTCAAACAGCAAAGCAGAAACATTTCCCCGTATCTTATTGGGAGGTACTAGGTAAACTGAAGGAATATAACGAAGAATCCCAACATGCCAGGCTGTGTTACTCCAATATTAATAGGCATATTGCTACAATTAATCTCTTTTTCGCAAAATGCCCCACAGCTAATAAACATGTCTGAGTTAGCCTCAGGGTAACAAAGTTAACCTCAAAGTCACTACTGTCTGCTCATGTTTATATTCTAAAACATAACTCTGGAATCTTAAAGGCTGAGATCTTACAACATATTTAAAATTTAATAAGGGTGTCTAACCTGAAAAAACCTTGCTGTGTGGTATGAAAGCCTGATGATTACCAAACTAAGCAAGTTGGTTTGTGTTTAAATAGGAATTGTCCCAAATCTTTTCTTGAATCTTAAACTGCATCCAGCCATGAGACATTTTTAAGATAATATGTGTAGGACAGACTTAGATGACCCAAGTGGAAGAATTCAAGTATACAAAATGCTCCTACTACTGAAGGAATTTTTCTAAGCTTCCTTTTCCCTTCTCTTGATTTGGCCACTAGTCAGTTCCATTGACTTACCCGAAAGACTTGCAACCCATCAGTAATGTTTGAGTGGATCTGGCTTTAGTCGGGTGCCCTGCAAAAGGATCCAACCAGCACATACCATGGGCAGATGGGAGCTTGGCTTATCGCTTTCGTTCCCTTTCCTCTATGGCTACCAGTTGGCAGACAGAGTGCAGCTGCTGCTTGAAAGAAAGGTTTTAGATGCAATGAGAGGCTGTCAACAAAATAGACCTTTCTCCTGAAAGCTCAAAGACATTACAGGCCCTGGGAGTGAAACATGGGACTACCGTGTTTTGAAGAATCCTTTCAACGTGCAACAAGAAGAGTAAATGGAAAAACCGTGAAAGAAACCAGGCCACAAAAAAAAGCCAAACACTTCAAACCCCAGGGACAGCAGGCTGTCCGCGTCACATTTGGAGGTGCAGAAGCTGCTATATTGCTGCTGCAGTAGTGCCTCTGCACTCTCTGCAGTCAACTGTGGTCACACATGTATAAGCAGCTACTGCTCACCGCTGTCCTCTCAGGAAAGACACTACAAAGTGAAAATGCTTTCCACTTGGCAGGACCAAGTGACCCTACGGAAGACAGCTCAGACCTAGGATATATTAAAAGAAACTGTGTTCCAAGAAATCCAGGGTTTGATCTTCTCGTGCAGAAGGAAGCACCAGCACACGTTTCCTGTGCGCATGTGTTATTAAAGGAAACTCCAGCTGATAAGATGGAGGTACTGCTGGATCTGCATTAAGAGCATAAAAGCATTATCGCATTAATATAGGCAAAAATACATTAGCTGATGACAGGGAACGTGTCTGTTAACTCTGCTGCTAAATTTGCACAGTGGCTAACATGGGCCCGGTTTTGTATTTCCTGCTGGGCTGGGCAGGAGGCTGTGCTTGCATGCCAGTAGCTCAGGCTGTCCCCTCTCTTCAGCAGCACAGGAGTGCTGCAGTATTGCATTCCTTGATGCACACAGCATAGAGCAATGTGGAAAGGAGGATCCATTTCTGCTAATAGCGCATTTGGTGTCTTATCTAGCGTGGTACCATACCAGCTGGCTCTTCACATCCAGCTGCACTCAGCGTGTCTTTGCCAGACCTGGGGAGGGGGCAGAGGAAGCAATCCTTCCTCTCAGCCTCGTGTCTGCAAGACCTTTGGCAGCTGGGTTTTTATGCCAGCAAAAATGCTTAGCTATTCTGCAGAGCTGCTGCCCTTCTCCTGGGATCTCTTCACCCTTTGGCATACTGGACAAACCCCAGCAACCCCTGCCGAGCAGCACTTCACACAAAGCAGAGAGTGTAGGTCCAGATTCTGTCTTCCCTCTTTTTACAGCTGAACGGCACCGCTTCAGCAGGGTCAGGGCTCTTCACATCTGTACAGAAAGCAACAGGATGTGGTCGACTTGCTCAGATGGAGTAAAGCTCTTTGAGGGGGTCTTCTAGCAAACAGCACAGGCATTAGTCAGCTCCATCGCAAGCCAATACTAAATTGCCAAAAAAGATCAGTTCCTGATGGGAGGTGAAGGGTGAGTAAGGCAAGGAATCTTACAAAATGCTGCCAGCCACCCTTCTTTGATTTATTTTTAAACTTCAAGTGGGATAGGATGTAATTCACACCTACTTTTAGGCTCCCTTATGCTGCCAGAACCAGCTAAAGGGACCTTAGAATAAATGAGCATCAGGGCCAGAGATGTTACTACTTCTTTTTACTGCAAACACAAAATAAAGGGATCCATTGCTACTTTATGAATAAATCTAGGCAGACCTATGAATGGGCTAGCAAACACTTAAACATCTGAGTAATTCCATACCACAGAGGACCCCGCAAATTTTATAGATAGGATCATATGAGCTGAAGTGCTTTCATCATCACAGACTGCAGAATTACACTTTATCACTAAGTCTGAGGAAGTAAACAAGAAAAAAACCCCAACCTGTTCCCAGTTTCTGGACAAACTGCTGCTTTTTGAAAATTGATTAAAAGATTGCCATATAAAGATCACATAAAAAATATGTGAAATTTTGCATATTCTGAGTCAGAAAACAAATTACTCATTTGAGTTTAACATCTAGAAACTTCTCATGCAGCTGGGACATTTCAGAGGGTCTTAATGAAAACACCTTCACTTTTGGCCATTGAAGATGCAGACACCAAATCAATTCAAAGTAAACTATAATTGGCAAAAATCTTCATAGCCCTACAGCAATCATAGGAATGCTATACATTTACTGTATCTGAGAATTAAAACTAAATAAATAAATATTAGAATGTCTATCCCCACAGGCAATATTTTCAATATTCATTTCCACCAGAAATTTGAGATAAAAAATGGAAACTGTACACTTTAACAGATATTCTAAAATGGTTTGATTGAGAAATGCCAGTTGTTTCCTTTTGGCATCAGGTTGTAACATTCATTCTGACTCTCCAAAATGATAATTAAAATAGTTTCTGTTTGAATTTGTCAAAATATTTCCTTTATACAAGTCCCTAAATAATTGTCACACATAGGGGCTCCTTAACACACTGCAGCCATTGCCTAACAGCCCAATCCTCACTCTTTCCCACCACCTTTAATCTTTGGTTAATATATATCTGGGGAGCCAAAGGCTTTTTCACTTCTGAGACTCCTATCAGTTCTCAGTCGTGAATGGTACTGTGGAAGGCATAGTCTTCCTGTAAACTGCATCTCAGGAACAAGTACAGGCCTACACTACAGCTAAATATGATGCAATGTGTTTGGGTTTTTTTTTAAATGAAAATTGACCTTTGAAATTAATGCTTTTTCTTGGTTTCCAACATCTATGACCCTCTCCTTGCTGTGCAGCTTCCAGGACAGGACTTGTCTTTCTCCTTTTGAATTTCAGAGTCAACTACTAAGCAGCATTTACAGCATTGGAGAAGGCAAAAAATTCAAATTAACCAGCAATCAAGTACAAGAGCAGCAGCCAGAAGAAGGACATGGAATCAAGAAGAATTTATACCTGGCAGATACAAGGAGGAGCACAATGTTGCAGGCTCAGGAAAGATGAGGAAGTACAAACATCCAAGTTTGTCAGCATTCATCAGCTAAAACAAATTAACGCCAAGCATAACTTCTGCTAACATACAGAGCCTGTCTTAAGGAAAGGATAAGAGGAAAATTACAAGAAAAATACTGAAATGTTATTCTTTCCTCAGCTAACCTGAAATCAAATGAAATATTTCTGACCATTTAAAAAAAAGGAATTTTCTGATTATGCAAAGTAAATTGGAGAGTTCCATTTTTCTAGAGAAAAACAAAAAGGCAGAGAAAAATAGAAATTTTCCTCAAGAAATACTAATTTCATGGAAACATTTGTTACCAATGATATCTAGAATTTCTCATAACCATAAACCTGAAGTAGAACAAAAACTAAAAGCAGCAATTCAAATACTTTTTGCCATGTACACAGTTCTTGCAAACTCTAAATAAACTTCCAGGAATACTGTGCATTCAGCAGGCAGAAGGAAAGCATTTCTGTCAATTGCACTGCGATTTAAATGACATCCTTGGTCTTCATAGGAGGACTTTAACTACAGTAACCCACTTGTACGACTACAGCTAACAACGCCTTCGCTGCTCTGTGGTTTCTCTCATGCTGTTTGCTTCTGTTTTTCTTCTACAGAACCCTACTCAAAAGGAAGAGGGTGCAGCATACTGTGGTTTAGAGCTTAAGTGCTTCCAAATGGTGAAACTGAGTTACCATAGCACCCACATGCTCAAGCAATCAGACCTATCTTAGTGCTAAACCACAACTTCTCTAGTGCAGTCATGAAATTTCCCTATTAAAACTCCTTTTCACCAAATTTGCATTTGTAATTATTTTTAGCTGTACAGGTTCATTAATATGATACAGAGGAGGGTGGTGATCTTTGGGATACAGTCCAGACTGCTTTGCAGAGTGTACTTGTCACCATGTGAATTGTCTGCAAGGGGGGAGAATATCAAACCCTGAGGTAACAGTTGCTTCAGCTGTGAAATGCTGGCTACTATCCACAGTCGTTAAGAAGCACCTGTACACGAGGAGTGGAAGGTTGGCTGTGATACTTGCTTGGCAATTTTGTTCTACATGCAGAAGAAAATCTGTGTTAATATTCGCTTTGCCCTTTGTATATTTTCAGTATTTGTGCATATATAAAGTCAGGAGCCACTCACACTGATACCAAATGCTAAACTTATCTGTTGTCAAAGGCCAGTCCCTAACTTTAGTTACGACTTTTCTAGCCCTGCCGTACCTTCCTTGACCTTCCTTTTCCACACCTACCACTAGTGGAAAGCAACACTTGCTCCGTATTGCTCTGCTTAATGATACTGACAGACTGTTTCTGGATTTGCTGGAGGCTTATTGTTTACGGCAAGCAGAAGGAGGAAAGAACATGCAACTATTACACTGTCCTCTCAATTCTTACTCCCATGTTTTTGCAATTGCTGACTCTATTAGTCCCGGGGAGCTATTGAGCACAGCTGAAGGCAGCTCAGTTCCCAAGAGTTTTGACCAGAAAAGGAGGCTGCAGGTGAGAACTGACTGACTATTGGTGAGAGTGTGAGGTAGGGACAAACTTCTTCATCTCAGACTATCTCATTGAACCATGGTTTATTTAAATACCTGACTTGCTTTTCTATCTACCTCTGAGTTCCTTCGACATAAAAGCATTATCTGGTATTGTAGATCTTTTCATAACTGCACGTCACTTTTTATGTAATTTTGCCAGCAATAGAAAATGGGGCCTTTGCTCTGCAAAACAGAAACAACTTGGAAATATTTCTCTAAACTATCTTTAATCAGCTCAAATGTCAAACCATAAACAGTTTAGTACTGTATGGATAGCAGCATTTTAGCCACTGATAATATAAAGCCTGTTGAAATCAGAAATATCTTCTGTTTGGTAGAGACCTGTTAGCATGAAGTCCTTGTATCAACAGCTCTGTGCCTAAGGGGAGCGTTATGTCACTGGGGACTCTAATCAGTGTTTTTCAAAAAGATGCAGCTGGTGATTTTTAAAAAGATATGAACATTTCTTCCAAGAAATGACATCTGTCTGTGAGCTTTTCCTTTTTGTAGTGATATTTTTCTCTGATCTATTGCTATGTTAAAGACCCAGACAAAAACAGCTAACTGGCCTGGGGGACCTGAGGGAGGATTGCAGGTGACAGAGATAAATACTTGATACTCAGGTGCTCTGAATAACTATGTCTCCAACTGACATCACTGGGATCTGCAGATACTCTGCTTTCCTACAAAACAGGATCAAAATGCAACGAAAAATGGAAAGAAAATGCACAGGCTCTGAAAAGAGACCATAACATTTCTTTTAATCTTTTTTTTTTTTTTGGTAACCTTAGATGTGCATTGTATTTGAGTCAGGAAAGAGTTTTAGATGGAAGTCCAATTTTCAAGGTGAGGTTGTTTCCTCTTAATTTTATTTATAATGCAGAAATATCAGTATTCCTCAATCCCAACCATAACTGCTTTGTGCTATGTTCCATGGATGTTGTGTAAGACAACTTATGCCTGGAAAGGTTTCAGTCAGACAAGATGAAGAAAAGGAAAGGAAAATTTCCAGTGTTACAATGGCAATAGTAAGATTAAAAAACCAACCACAAAACTTGAGACAAGCATTCACAAATTCTTAGAAAAAGTCTACACTACAAGCAGGATCCCCAAACAACTATCTAGTGCTGTGCAAATGCCCAAATCCATCCTTTTCCTATCACAAATGGCTAGTCCCTAACAAACCACATCTTCATTTTTTACGCAGATTTTTTTTCTTTTTTTAATGAAAAAGGACATGTAAAGGTACTAAGGAGTACCATGGCCCACAGGACAGTTCTTCCCCTCACCAAGGTGAAGCTCCCACTAATTCAGTATTGCTGCAAAAATCACATATTTCAGATAGTGCCCTGAATATAAAATTTCTCGCACTTGCAGGACATGCCAAGTGGCTCACAGGAGTGGTGATCTGAGGACTGCAGTGATGTTTGCTGCTACTGAAGCATCCCTACTACAGAGCCCGAGGCTGGGTGAAGTCAGCTGCTATCTTAGATGAGACAGGTTCTTTGGTTCAGCTGAGCACATTGGATTTAGAGTGAGGATCTAACTTTTATCTGCTCACAAGAAGAACATGACTGTTTAACTGAATTATCTGATGATTGTGTAGTTCAGGCCTAAAGAGAACTAGCTGCTGTATTCCACAGCAGAGTAACGCACGTGCCATTGCTCTGTACCTCCATTGCACAGCACTGCGTTTTGCTGTGCTCAGTCACTCTGCCTGCACAGCCCCAGCCTTTGAAAGATCCTTAACTACAGCAGAAAGGCACAAATCAGAATAAAGATGTGGCACAAAAATTTAATTTTCCAGTGACTTGTCATTTGTATTTCTGCAGCTTCTTACTCCGAGCTTAACAGCAGTCTCTGTGCTCCATGAACCAAAGTTCCAGCCTCACATCTCCAAGCAGCAATGCTCTAAACTATCCTGCTAGTCTCAGTCATCTCCTATGACCCAGATTTCTTCCAGCATGAAGAGAAGATCCTAACCAGCACTGGCTGATAGACGTCTAGCTTCTGTTTCTTAAAAGGACAGAGAGTACAGAGAGAAAAAACATAAGCCAGCTCAGTGGAGAACCGTTCCCATACCAACTCTACCTGCTGGGCAGCTTCCTCGCCCTCCCGGGGCTGCCAGCTGCAGCCAGCAAACTCTCTTTGTTTCAAGGGAGAGTGATTTTACTTGGTTACTATCCTGACTTTTTTTTTCGTCCAGACATTCAGGCCAGAAATGATCAGAATTGAGTATCACTCATGAAGTATGTTACTGAATGACATTTTTGTTGTTCAGAAAATATTGTGACAAACAGTATTCACTGATCAACAGTTGAATCAGCTGTGTACTTGTTAGGATACCATTTAAAACACAGTAAAATACACACACAAAATGTTGATAGGAAGTGTCATATAAGCATCAGATTCTACCACCATTACTCGTGCAAAAATCATTTGAAAAGTGAACCATTCACTGAAGCACACCAATACCTTTTAGAAAAGCTGCCTGTTAGAAATTATTTTTATATATTTCCTATACAAAAACACGTGGAATAATTCTTTTTTATTGAAAAGCAAAAATTACCAGTATTTACATTCATCAAAATTTCCTGTACTTTATATATAACTTGATATTCATCTTGTACTCAGCCAGCATGAGGAAAGTTGGAACTGTGACCAGGTCCGACCCAGAGATTCCACATTTACTGCTGTTTGAGTGGCCGGATGTAGCCTCCATCTCTGTGCCTCTGTAATGTCCCCTGCAAAGCGGAGATAATGGCACCATTCTACTAAACTGGCTTATTGCAATTAAAATTCATTAAAAACTATGAAGTTTTCAGACATGGGATCTGAAAGTGCTATAAAAAAATACGCTTACATCCATCTGATTGCATAAACAGGAACAGTCGTAGGGCTGCAAAGAGAGAAACTCCTAGAACTCGAGCTCCCCAGAATGCTGTGCACGTACATACAAAAGCCTCTCAAAATCTGGATTACAAAACCTGGGTTCTACCCCTTCAGGGAATCTGAGCCAGCGCTATCGAGAAGGGACCTGTATTTAACGTCAAGCCACAAGCAATGACGAACAGATTTCAGAAGAGAGCTGAGCATGCACAACTCCTGAACTCAATTAAAACTTTGAGTGAAAATGGTTTCTCAACCCCCTTTCCTTCTCTATTTTTCTTTTGAAAATCAGATCATCAATTTTGGTGCCCAACTCTGGGCAGTTACCTGCATTTTAAATGTATCCTGTTTTCCTCTTCGCTATTTGCCATTTTCTTTCTAACAAACATCAGATGTGAGCACCAACTTTAACTAAAGAATCTATCTGATAATCATAAGCAAAAAGAGGGAAAACAGTTCATCTGATTTTGCTTTAAACACTGTGCTAACCATTCTTTTCTAAAAGGCAGTGTATGCTGAACCTTTCGGGAAATGAAAATAAAGGATTAGAATGGAAGGAATCCACTCTGCTCACAGGGATTATGGTGCTCCATATTCCAGCTAAGAACCTGAGAAATCTAAAGCTCATGTTCTTCAGGATTTGAACAAGACTAATTTCAGTATTGTTTTAAATAATTCAGGGTAAAAGGAATACAAACAGTCCATGCTTCCATATTTTGTGTGTGCAAGCAATTTTCATTAGGCATTTTATGAATATTTTCATTTTTTTCCATGTATTTATTATAATTTCTTTATTATAAAAATATTAAGCAAGCAGTCTGGTAAAGAAAATTAAAACCAAAGATACTAGGTAAAGATACTAGACAACAATCTATTTAGGAAAAGTATGTTATGGACCTTTCAAAGTACAAGGACCCAAGGAAAGCCCTCTAAAGCCAAAGCTAAGAGAACATCCAATTTCATGCTCCAAATAATTTTACACTCTTTATATAGGCACAGCAATGCACAAGCCTGGAAATTCAGCAGACCTGTAAACATTTCTGATGCCTAATAACAAGAAAGAGGTATATAGTAGCATTACACATCTTATGACAATAGCAAGAACAACTCCCACTTGGAAGCGGAAGGTCGGAAATTCGATTTGATCTGTAAAACAAGTATCAGTTTGTATACACACATACACATAGATAGAGCAGTGTGGAAGCAGCATGTGTAATGTCTTCTGTGAGGACAGATGGAAACGATGAAGCAGAAACACATGGTATGTGCAAATGTGGGTAAGTTTTTATTCTTATAAAGTCTATACGTTAACAGCATTTGGTTGGATAGCTGATGAATTTATGACCATGTGATTTGTAAAATTACCTGATCTTTCTTTTTTATCTGAGGGAATACACCAGATATTCTTCAGTTGTGTAGAATAAGATACTTGGAGATATTACTTAGCACCTATACAGCATTTCATACATGTCACACAAATTTGATAATATGAAGAAACCAAAAAGACAAAGTTCTGGTACCCCTGCACACAAATTCATCATTGACTTCTGTAGGAATTAAGCCCATAGTTTGAATGAAGATGATGTTCTGAATCAGGACTGCTACAGAGACAGGCATGTAAGCACATAACAGACCTCTAATATCACCCCAGCAACAAATACGAATAGGAAGTGGGAACTTATAGTTCTTAATTCAGCATTCAGCTCTGCTGGCTCAGGAAGGCACATGAGCCTTTTCTCTGCCTGCCACTGAGTGCATGTAGACCAGCTCCAGTGAGGAATCACCTGGCTTACCATGGGCTGCTCTGCACCGATGTGTACACTGTGAGGAATACTTGGATAAACCGAACTATGGTCAAAACCCTGCAAAATCTACAGCACCCATGGCCAAACTCTGTGTCATTTTGACTGTTTTTATAACACTTCATACTGAAACTGAAAATTTCAAGCCAATTTCATTCAAACTAAAATTATGCAATAGAATTTATAATGGTGCCCAACATTATCAAGGCAGTTGAGACCACTATACCTGAAGACTCAAACAGGCTGCAGCAGTTCAGTTAGGATTTTCAAGATTACCTTCACATCCATAAAAAAAAATCTATAAGAATGTAAAATTTTAGCTTCTGGATTCCCATTTTGCTGCACAAGATTGTTTTGTAGGAAATTCCATGGTCAAGAATGCACGATGCTCTGCCCATTGCAAGATCTGCTGCAAAATCAATCAATTGTGCATTGTTAACACAATGCCATGTCTGTCTTTCCTTCTGGAAATAAATTATGTTCTTTGCATGCATTTACACAACCAAGACCCAAAGAAATTAAGGACAGACCAACAGCATCTGCAGCAATGACAGTGTAAAGCAATCTGAAACAGTGTAGTGAAAGACAAGGCAGAAAACCACGGGCCTTCTGTAGGTTTACAGGGGCAAAGAAAACGTTTACCAAGATTAGTAAACTCCCAAGAAAACAAAGAACACAGTTACCTTTTGCCAGACCATCTGCTCAGGAGTGCAGGTGCTTTTACTTGTGCAAAGGTATACAATGCTAAAATAGCTTAATCACCAAGCATGTTTTGTCTTTCAGTTTCAAGTTACTGGCAGTTGCTAATGAGAATCATCTTTTACCTCATCAATATTAATGAGCTTTGGCACTTTGCTCCCAAATGTGGTTGTAAAAATCCTGCTTCTGCAACTAGTTGTGTTACTGCTTGTTCAGGGACCTCTCTGTCTTGCTTTGCTGTACCCTATAGTCACATCGTTTTCGGCTATGAGTCATTACAGTCAATCAGCCACATGGTCAAACTCCCTTTTCAGTATAAATCAACTTTGGTTCAGATTTGAGTGGCTTAACCATGGGATGGTTCCCATTGTCTTGTTAAGTTCCTGCCTTTGGACCTTAGGGGACAAAACTGAGAGGTCAATATTGGTGTTTACCCATTAGTAAGGCTGAAGTTTTGCTTACTCTTCATATGGTGGTTTGGCAGAGATATAAAGATATCACATAAAGCAAACAGAACCCATTGCAATCCATCACCTCTTTAGGAAGGGGAAGAAGAATTATTTGAACACTTAAAAGTAAAAAAACTGTTGTTAAATGTGCTTGGTCTCTAGTAGTAACTTTGTCCCACAAAAATGTCTTTGTGTGTTCCTTCCCAGGCTCTGCATTAATGCTGACACTTGCAACAGCTTACGATGTGGTGCTGACACATTAATGGACTAAGACAGGGGTTTGGGGCTAGCTGCAGGTGCTGCCGAGCTTCACTGCTTTCTGCACATGCACCAGACAGTGCTACTTTCTGCTGGGAAGCCTAAAATTGCAAAAGCCATACATGATTGGCTAATGATTGCCCCTTTTTTTGCTGTCCCGTCCCCCCCCCCCACTGGTTAGAAGTTCCTGGTTCTCTGCTGCCTCTGAAGCAGTTTCTGCAGCCTACCTCTCAACCGCGATGGTCTCCTGTTCAAGGGGCTGATCCCTTCCTGCCTGGCTCTATTCATTGCCTCTTCACCATGCATCTACTTATGTGATGCTCCAGGAAACCAGTCTGTGACTGATGATGGCTCCACAGCACAAATATCCCATCTAAAAGATCTACCCAGTCTCCACAGCCTAAGCACTAACCCTTTCTTACACCAGATTTTCACTATGAATTTGCAGTTGCTTCAGAATTGCCATCTAGGTTGCCTGTTTTGGGATGCCTTGATAGTTTGATATCTCTCTGCCAACTTGATCGGAAATTCTGAGAATCAGAGGTGACAAGATCAAAGATTGGTTCAGCCTTCCACAGAGACAGTAATTTCGATCTGCTTACCCAGCAAGCCTGTGATATGTGACCATGGCACTATGCTTATCTTCCTAGTCTTGATCAGACTTAACTGGGTGAATACTGTTTGACTTCAGGTAAACTGGCAAGCTTAATGAAAATTCATGTTTTTTTTCAGACAATAACCTACTAATTTCAAAGGAATTTACAAAATAGACCCAGTCAGCCCTGTTTAATAGTTTATTGCTGAAGACAAATAAAAATTTAAGTTCCTCCCATTATTACTGCCAAGCACAAGAATGAAAAAAGAAAATGTCAATTTCTTCCTAGCCTATAACTTCATCTGAAATGTATATGTTTTCCTTAAATAGAACACAGTTGAATTTTCTTTAGTAATTTAAGACTGCATAATTAACACTTTTTGAACAAGAGCAAGAACACTCTCAGGAACTAACAGCAAATAATGCTTCTAGATGTACAAGAAGAGTTGTGTTAGCTATGAATTATGTGAGTGTACACATGTTCACCCGCAAAGCTAATACAGCAGACAAGTAGTCAGAGCTGTTTTATGCTCCTCTGACACCACCAGGAAGATGCTGTAAGTTGCAGCAGCAGCAGGTCTAGCTCACAAGGCACGCTTTCAACGGTACAGAGTATAAGGGAAACTAAGGCTAACTTCTCAAGCATTTGGGTGTTTTAACAGTGTTTGGACTTCCTTTGATTTCCTGGTACATGGTAGCCTGCAAGAACTATATGGTATCACAGGATGTGGGTGCCTTAGTTTTATTGCCATTTTGCAGAGCGCTGGTCTGCACTTAGCAAACCAGCTCTCAGCTTGCATTGTAAGCGAGCGCCTTCCCGTTCCCATGGCAAAGCTGCCTGTCAACCCACAAATGAGTAAACTTCCTCACTGAGGGAAGGTGAAGAGTAGCAATGTACAAATATATTAACACTTCAGCCTACGTCATTTGAAAACACAGAATTTTGCAAAACTAAGCTAACCAGAAAGTGTAGTTGACCTCATGGCTCATCTTTCATTTTTAGCGTGCCTTTTTGGCTACAAAGCAATACACAAGCAGCATCTACAACGACACAAGCCTCATAGTACGTCATACTACAGGACAGTTGTTAACTAAGAAATAAGACTGTAGATTACCTTCCATAAGCATTACACTGTACACAGAAAATCCAGTGCCTGTCCTGGTTTAGGACGGTCTGCGTTGCCCAGTACAAACATCAAAAGTACTTCTCTTCCTTTTATATTCTGCTACTGCTATTTCAATATCCTTTAATTACTGGAGGCTCACTGACCTAACGTCCAAAGAGCCACCTTTAAAAAGATGATTACTGTAGTACACTGACTACCTCCACCATAGCAACTGATGCTTAGGAAGTTGGTTTTTATTGTTATTGTAAGTTCATATTCATAAGTCCTTCAAGAAATTTTGGGTGAATCCCACATCATTCAGCTCTGAAGCTTACTTCTTAAAGGCAACATTCACAAGCTTTATGTCAAGTTCTTTCCTAAAAGAAAATCTAGCATAAAAAAAAAAAGGCAATGAGTCCCATTTCTTCTCTTCCGCATTGCTCACAGCAGCAAACACCCTGTGCTGCTACACTGCTGTGCCTCCTTTCCCACACCACTAACAGATTGTAGCCAACCGCGTTTCTAACATTGCCACATACTTTCAAGCAGTGAAAAGCAACGTCTCTAGGACCAACTGCACGAAAACTTTGCAAAAAGGCAGCTTTAGTCTTCTGTTTGATTGCTCTTCTTACTATTCTAACAATCTAGCAGACCCACCAAGTTATTCACAGCTTTTCTCATACACTGAAATAATTTTTTAAATTGTTATGGTTTATTCCCTGAATTAGTTTCTTCTTCATTTTGGTCATAATTACTTTGAAATTTACCTACAGCAGCTGATATCATCTTTAGTTAGCATCACTTCAGATGGATTTCCAGCTTCAGAAGAACACCTCTAGTACCTAAACAAACACTCATAACCCACCTTTTATTTTTCACTCTGGCTTTACTGCTCCTCTCCATTTAGGCTCAGATACATACTTGCACAGTGCATTAACATAATTTCCTTCCTTCCTTTCTAAGATTTCAGTTTATTTTTTTACATTTTCTTTCAGTTCGTTCTAAAATGCATTCTCCTAGAGCTAACATCTGAACAACACTCATCTCAAAGAACACTAGCAATCACATTCTGCAGAAATAGCACCGGGAATTTCAGAGGAGACGTAACTTTTACTCTGTTTAAATTATACCTAGAAGATAGCATATTTATTTGCAAGACATTACATTTATGTAACATCCTCACATCTCCCACATTCTAATACCAAGCATGCATAGATTTTTATAAGACTAACTCCAAATACCTAGTTATAAGACAGGAGCTCTTCATGATAAATCTCTATGAAGGCCTTGAACTGTGCAACTAGTCCTTTGGTTAGATATACTGGGAGCTTGATACAACCGAGTGAATTCACGTTGTTTCTTTGTATGCCCATTTTCCACTCTAACTCAGTGGTATGTGCAGTGACACTATGATATACGTGCCTTGTCCTCACACAAAGAAGAACACAGATTTGACTATTGTGTGCTTCCAAAGCACTGGAAATGAAATGGAGAAGGATTTTTCAGACCAAGTTTAAAATCGACAGAGGTAAAAACAAATCACCGCATGTGCATATTGTTACCTGTGCTTTTCCTAAAGCAGAACATAGTCCTTGTAAAAAAGTGTCAGTTACAACATGACATTAAACCATGTCCATATTTAGATAAAAAGTGGTGACTCACTGAAATGAGAGCAATGCAATCACTGGAAAAATTCAACATTGCCTAGCAGGTTTGGACACAGTATAAGAGGCATCCATGTGGCCTCAGATTTCACCCTTCATGCATCAATAGAAATGGATGACTATCTCTGTACCAAAAAACCTGAAAACACTTCCAAGGTTACAGGTCCACATCAAGCATACCAGACACCAAAGGGGAAGCGCCTCTCTGTGCCATGCTCTGGTTACAACATGAAGGAAGCCTAAATGTGCAGGAGGCAAGGGAGCAGTGATATGTGCCAGGATGTCCCCCTGGACAGTCAGAAGGCCAAGGCTGCAAGGGGCAGCTTAAAGCATATTACTACCTGCAGAAGAGATCCAGTCAAAGATGTTTACACCTGGGTATTTCACATCATATTTCTTACCTACTTCATAATTATTTAAGGATTTTTTTTATTTCATAGCTTGCTTTATTAAGCTTTCAAAGAAGATTCCTATCAAATACAAACAGTTTCCATAATTTAAACGAAAAAAAAACCCACCAACAATTCTTTCTGTCTGCCGAACAGAATTACTAAAATTAGAGAACAGGAAAAAATTGGTTGATGTCAATAAAATTGCCCTGATAGACAGATCATAAGTGCCATTAAAAAAAAGAGTTCCTACAGGTATATTTCTATAAAGAGACACAGAAAGTTCATGCTGATTCATCATAAGTCTGCTGACAGTACAAAGCTAGTGCAATGGACCTGGATGTGTCCTTGAAATGCCTCTGGCATTGTAAGCCAAGAAAATGGAAGGAATTGGGATTTGCAGAAGATGAACAACACTTGCATCTCCAGATAATCCTTTTAATCCCCCCAGATCTAGACAATCTGTACGGTATGTTGTTTAAACCTCATTTTTTTTTCTATAGCACACAGACAACTCCTCTCTGAGTTGAGAAACTCTCAGGAATCTTCTTGACTTCCTCTGTTTTCCTCATAGCAAGGCTTCACCTATGAAGAAAGCATGAGCTGGGCTGGTGCTCGCCAATTTAGTCATTAACGTAATAAATGTATCAAAAGCAATACTAAAAATATGCACCAGTAAGACTGTAAACACTGGACACTTAAATAACATTAAATCTAATTATTTTTAGCAAGGAATCATCAAAGAACTGAAATTCTGAAAGCATTTTGGGTATTATAAAAACAGCAGGCATATGAAAATTAAGTGTACCATAAAGATAATGAGCAGAGAGACCAATCTAGGATCTATTTGCAAACAAGCTGCTTTCTTCTCCAGCAACTACATTGTGAAGCTTCTAGATGGAATCTGTGGACAAGAAAACAGCATCCAACACTTCAAATGCTCAGCATCACGCACTGTCAGTCATTCCCAGCACTCTTCATTATGAGCGAAACCTCCTGTCTCAGTATGAGAAGAAGTCATAGGGATTTGGGTTTGAGTTTGGTTTTGAGCTAAAAGCTTTGAAGTACTTTTTGTTCTGAAATGTGGCATTACAATGAATTTCATGACAGATCATTTCCCTAATGATCACATTTCCTGTAGTGAGACTTCTCATCTGCCTCTATGACTGCACCAACACTGCAACCGCATACACTCTGCAACACCTTCCACCTCCAGTGAAAATGCTATTATATGTGTATAGATCAAAACAGGACTCAGATGTGTGCCGCTCTGACCTAAGTTTGATTAAGAGTCTGCAGCACCAGCACAGCTGAACTATTCTGATTTTGGGTTTGAATTTCTTTTATGAGGAGAGTAGATGATAACTTCTATAGAAATCTGCCTCGCTAAGACCTATTGCTGTAGTCCTGATCATGTTAATTCTCATTTGCATTTGCCTCCTGCAGTAGCGCAACAATGCCAGAACATAAAATTTAATGCAGCTGGTAAATGCACTGACCCCTGCTGCAAAATTACTCGTGCATTACTGTTATTCTCTTGACTTTGATTTACTCTTGCTCATGCTCCAGAATATCTGAAAGGTGCCACCCTTTGATCTTACCCAACTGTCCAAGGCAGAAATTTTCTTTTAAAGCTGACAGCAATCTTGTCTCAGGAAGAAGGATTAATGCCTTACTCCACTAGTCTTTGCTGAATATCAGATTAAGTTCTTATGTCCACCTTTTGCTAGGGTGACAAGTACTTTCTGCAGATGGTTAACCCCGGCTTTCTGCAACTAGCTGAGGTGGTATACAAGCCTCCTACTACTTCGCTGAGGGACTAACAGGATGCATTCAATGAATGGTTTATTTTGCATAACAATCAATGTTACTCTCTCCTCTTGTTTCACATTTTTCAGTATGAGTTTTTGCTTGAGTTTGCAATAAAATATGTGACTTCTTTCATGAAATAACAGTCACAAACAAACAACTTATGTTTGAATTAAAAAATGTTCCTTCTTGTGTCTTCATTTTCCCTTCTTTTTTTGCTTCTTACTCAGAAAAAGTTCCAGAATATTTCTTTTTGTCTAACAACTTTCTAGGTGACCTTTTAGAAGTCAGCTCTCTGGATCTGTTTCCATTTAACCCCCGGGAATAATGACTTTTCTTTGCTCAAGTGTTTTGAGCTCTGTGTAGCAGCAAGATATTTATGAAGGTGCACTGAAGTCCATTTATGAAGCAGAAAAATTTTATATTAGCTCTACAAGGTGACAATTTGCTATGATGAACAGGTGTCCCAAGGTTCTTTTCTTTTGCATTTCCTTTAATAACTAATGTTTAGCAGCACTTACTAAAATAATAAGTGATCTGATTTCTGCAAATGCATACTTTTCCCTTTAATGACACAAATATTTGCAAGGTAATGTCATAATGAAAAATGTTCCATGGTTGTTTTAAGGAAATTACATTTCTTTGTCTCACCTAGAAGATAAAAATGACAGTTGCCAACACTATATTTCACTCAAAACTACTTATATGCGTATGAAATAACACCAAGGTTCAGGTCCATTCCTGAATGCAGAAATCTACTCCAAACTCTTCAGCATCTAGGAAGAGTTATTGTATTTCTACTTATATACATAAAATCACATGCTATAAAGAACTGTCTTCCCATTAATGGGTTGGGAATCCTGACTGGAGGCTATATGGTGGCTAAGGGATCAAGCCTCGTGTGTCTAGCCTGATAGTGATGTATTTTATTTTCACTATAAATAACCCTACTGAAGTTGGCTCAAATTTATACTAGTGAATAACTCTTCTCTTTCTCGAAGGCACAGATTTAAATAAGTAAAATTAGTAAAATCTTAGTAACATTTATTTTAAAGACAAGGTATTTTTTCTCAGGCAAAACTCTCACAAATATAATTTGAAATTTTCTCCAGCTAAAAATTTTCTGAAGGGACAATACAATCATTTCAGTAGTGCAGCTCTAACTATCACTAAGATTTGAATGAAATGCCTTCCTGACTGGAAAAAGAATGTATTTTTCTTAATTAGACATTGCACTTTCCCCTCTGGATTTGTTCTGCACAACATGCTTTATAGAGAAGAGAGACATTCTCAGCAACTTCACTGAGCAAGAATTTCTCCTCCTCCCCTTTAAGAACTGCCTTTAATCTTTGTTATAAGTGGAATGATAGTATTCTGCCTACACTTCCTGGAAACTCAGCCTAGCCCTCTGTGTCTGCTTTTATCAAAATATCCATCAAAGGTCAGGTAATTTTCCATACTCAGCTAGAGACAAAGATGCTGCCTATCTTGAATCAGTTCAAGAGTTTTAGTGCTTCTCCCTCAAAATGAATCAGATATAACCACTAAAAAAATGCAGGACATTCTTTCCATGACTGTAAGTGTGCTCAGAATTACAATCTTATCAGATTCCACAGCTTCTTCCACTGTGGGCCCCCATTCCAGCTCTTCCCTGGCTTTGAGTTGGTGACATGAGACAAGGGACCAAGTAGCAAACCAGTCGTTAGTGGCTAACTAGTCAGTAGAGCTAAGCTCTGCACTAGTTCTTGTGCTTATCAGAAAGTATGAGGTCAATGAGGAAGCACAGGACACCAAGTGTTAGTTTTAAAAAAGAAAAAATGGGGGAGGGGGAAGGTCTTTCTTCATGCTACTACTGAAGAAATGCTGGAGGTAAGCTGTTAGGCATTAGGTTTTCATCCTCTTTACACTAACGTGTAAAATGGTGATCGTCCCTTCAGTGCTTATTTACTCCTTACATAGGAAAGAAATCGTATTTATTGGAAAAAAACCCATGTTATTTGTTTTAGCATCAGGGCTGCAGTTACTATACAAGTTAGCAACATGTCAGCACATTCATTGTAAGCCATTTCAAATGTTAAAACTTCCAAAACATAAAAGGGATTTAGGAGTCTAAGTGATTCTCAAGAAGTCCATTATACCCATCAAAAAAAAAAAACCAACAAAAAACCAAATCTGTCAGCTTCTCCAGCAACAGTACAAAGAAACTTGACGGAAATCAGTTTGTGCCGCAGGGATCCTAACATGACCCAAAGAGACCAATACATTCTCTTTTATTACTTAATTCTTATCTTGACATTACAGCAGTAATACAAAATTTGCTTTACATCTTAACTTAGACAGACTTGAAAAAGTCAACAAATCCATATTCTTTTTTCTCCTCAAACATCTCCTGCACCTGAGCAAAGATATAAAATATTATTATACAATATTTTGCACTTAAATTTCTTACCATCATCCATTTCACAAGTGTTGGTGCTGATTAAGGATATAAAAATAAAGGCTACAGGTCAAAACAGATATGATGCAATGGTTTTTCAGTAGAATCTTCCTCCTACTTCCATCTCCATTCTGTGCTCCATTAAATGAGAATTACACTGCCCTTTGTCCAAACTGATACTTAACATATTCTGCAAGTTGTAATTCTGCTTTTCCTGATGTCACGCAGAACTAGTGAAGGTTATCAATATTCATGTGATCTACTTTAAATGTGGCATCTACTTTAAAATATTTCACTCTTTTTTGCAACAAGCAGTAGTGTCTCATAAAACAATGTTTAAAGGCCTTTGTCAAACAAATAACATCAACAAATGCAATATCTATTTTGATAACTATAACTGAAAACAATACAAAAAATAATGACTACACTAACATGATACAAGTCACTTTCATGGTCATAAACACAACAAACTATTGCAATCATCAGAAATAAGTAGGAAAGACAGCTACAAATGGGTTGCCCTTGGTCAAGAGGTGCAGGAATGTGGCAGGTTTGGCACTATGGTACTGCAAAGGACTGAATGTTTAATTAGACATCACTAGGTGTTTTAACAACAACAACAAAAAACAACCCAACTAAAACAAAAAAAAATGCATCAACACACAACAAAACACGATTTTAGTATTAGTTTCTCAATTCCATTCCAAATATTGGAAGAGAAGTTATGAAAAAGCTTAATTTGCTTCGTTTACAACAGTGGCAGAACTTCAACACAGGATTACACCCTGGAAAGTCACAGATAAGTGTGACTTTCACAGTGTACAATCGCTACTTTATAATAAAATTGTACACACATAAGCTGTTCCAAAAGACATTGTCTGGGGAGCAAAGGTAATTATTCTGGAGTATTGTATTGCCAGTGATCACAAACCACTCTTTTGGTTCAGCACAGAAAGGCTCCAGAGTGTGCAGTGAAGATATCTTTTGCCTACAGAGCTAATTCTGTGCCTGAACCATGGAGTTAGTGAGGCAGGGAACCACAAAAAAGAAAAGGGATCTCTCAGCTAATCAGTAAAGTGCTGGTTTAGGTAACAGAATTATATCCCAGCTCTTGTCACAGAATACTTGTATGATGTCACAAAATCTATTTATACTAAATTTTCCATACAGCAGTCATTAATAATTGGTATAATTAAGAGAACAACCTGATAAATGCAGACCAATCTGATTCACAGAAGTGGTGACCATTCAAAATTGCAAATTAACTCAAGTAAGGGGTGCTTTAAAGAGTATGGCACTTGTCTCCGATTAAGCTTTCTGAATTGATAGATTGATTTTCTCTTTGGATCATTTTGTCATCACAAATATGAAAATCCATATGTGTGTAGCACTTAGCTACAAAAGATGATGATCATCATCAAAAAGCTTAAGAAGAAACTAATATTTCTACCTGCAGAAAGTTTTGAACAGTAATTCTGTAAATCTGGCCTGAACTATACATTGAGCAACACAGATATAAAAATACACTGAATATATCTTCATTCTCTACACAGAGAAGAGAATCCTGTAGTGGAAAAATGGTATGTGACTGTAAAAAGTGCCATAAAATACAGAGACAAGGCTACTTCCTGAAAACTGGGTACTTAGCTTCGTAACCATTTCGCTCTGTACATGTGATTTCTTAGTTTCTAAAAACATCCTCCACCCCCCCAGAAAAATAAGAAACTTCATGAAAGGGCACAATACTGCTCTCCCCAGGCTTTATCAGCGGGACTGGGATGTGTGTGTTTTGTTGCTCAGATCTGCCCCTTGGGCTTAAGGGAGTACCAATAGCTTTACAGAAACATTCATCTTCTGTATAGGACAGTGCTAGAAGACTTTCATCAACGAGTTTTGCAGGTATGTGCCGACAGCACAGGAGTAGTGAAACTCAGGGACCTTGGCTGCTATCTCAGGCCTTGCAGTATGACCTAGAGGCTTTCTAGATGTTTTTTGTGTCTTTCTCTGTCCCCCTTCTTTCACTTGCTCTGCTCCCTGCTGCCATCTCAGTCCCAGCATCCAATCTCTTCTCTGAAACCAAATTCATCATCCTTCCTCTGATGCTTTGGGGTAGCAGTAGCTGTACCATCACATCCTGATTCCTTGTCCCACAACACTGACCTCCTCTCATTTGGCTTCATACCCGATCAGAACTTTTTTCTGAATGTTAATTCTTATAGCTACAGAAAATTTCACAAAAAAGACAACGATTGCATTCACTAACACTGTAAAGCCATGACACCAGCCAGAAATCAGAAGATTTATCACTCTATCAATCATTGCAGCACTTTTTAAAGACTACCATAAAGATCTTTACTGATTTTTTTAAAAAGTATGTAGGGTTACAAACCTGTTTCCTGCTACCTATGGTTGCTCATTGTCACAAGGATAAGCTGACCTAACAGATAAAGCTCAGATTTTACAGAAAGGCAGTATTATTAAACTGTTATTACACAATACAACAGCTTCATTCAAGACTCTACTCACAGCTATATCTCATGATCACCTACTGTAATAGCAGACACAGCCATTCCAAACCCTTAGTATTTTACAACAAAACCTTCTCACTTAAACTTGCAGCCATCCAGAACCCAAAAGTCCTTATGACCCTGAACTCCAACTCAGCAAATGAAACACAAGCAATTCCACCAAAAATTCCCCGCACCACACAACCCTTCTGGAGAGTTCAATAAATATTCTATACTGTAATACAGATCCAGATCACACTTGAATTCACAAAATCACAGAATCACAGAATGTTAGGGGTTGGAAGAGACCTCTGTGGGTCATCTAGTCCAACCCGCCTGCAGAAGCTTGGGTCTATAGAGTTCACCATCAGACATTCAGGAAACATTATGTCATCCTCTGCAACCCTGCAGATAAGTTGTGTATTTCTTTCTCCTTTCTTTTTTCAAGAGAAATGAGTTATAATCCAATTTTTTTTTTTTTAGTCTAAATAAGTCTATTAGGTCAATTACAGGTAGAAATTAATTTATCATTGTTACTATTTATGAGCACTTAGATATGAGAATGCTGAATGCAACATAAAAATTTTCTGAACTGAAAAAAATGTATTTCCTCTCTTTCATATACAGATGCTGTTCATGTTAGCTCATCTCCTGCAGATAGAGTATCTGCTACAAGAACTGAGAATTGGCGGGGTGAGCTTATATGCTCTCCCGTACAAGAGAGTGTATGTGCATGTGTGTGTGTGTTTGTAATACGTCATCTACACATTCTGTTGTTTGTTTATCATATTTCACTCACTGGTGAGAGAATGCAATATGTTAATGAAAGGATTAAACAGCTGGAGAAAATAATCATTGCAAATAAACGTAGTGCCTTTATATGTGACCTGATTTTTTTTTATTGTTTCTATACAGCAAGAGAGGAGCTTTGGAGCACTGTAAATTTTTACCTGCATCTGTTTTATCATTAAGAGCTATCCTTAAGGAATATATGCATCATTTGTTGTCACGCAAAGATGTTACAAAAGCACCATGTTAGACCTGCAATATATGGACATATGTAGGAAAGTTTCTTTTGGATCCACGGAATAATTGATTCAGTTGTATGCTGCTTTGAATAACATGTTGTTTGTCTCTTTCTCAGAAAACGAAGTAAATAGCACAGGGGATTATGCCAGCTCTTTGGCTGGGCACATACACTACTATTAATTTTTCCCTTATCTGTCTTTCCTCTTGCCTCTATACCATTCCTTTTTAATAAGTATCCACGCTGTCCAGAATTGGATCATAAACCCTTTGAGGACAAGATCATATTTCATCCTACATTTGTACAACACCTGGCCCAACAAGAATGCTTGATCATGACTGTGGCCATTAGCCCTAATATACACACAGATACAACAGTCACACACACACAGGAGCAGCTCCTTCCTGACTTTCCAAGTGTTCTGTATTCACAACTTCATAAAAAGTTTCAGAAAAGATTAACTTGCAGCTGCACACTCCAATTTTTCATATCGTCTCAGTGACAAGCACGTGGAGGTCTTCTGAAAATCTGATCACTTTCTTCTATGAAGAAACAGTTTTCAAGTATTTTGGAGCTTATAGTCAAACTTTGGGGTGTCTCCACTAAACAGCTTTCTCAGGACAGCTACAGAACTTTGACTTTGAAGAGTGGACTTTATTTTCCTGTTCTAATCTGAAGCCAAAAATAATTCAACAAAATACAGTAAAAAACCCACAAAGATAAAATAAATTCTGTAAGACACTTGAAAGCCTTTTCCAACTTTCCACTGACATCACCACTGAGGTAAGAGTTAGGTGAGCAGCAATTCTGTTACGAAGAGAAACAGAGACCATCAACTGCAGAGAGAGTCGCCGAAAATGGCATATCTGACATGCTCAGTGTTATTAAAATGTCTTCACTGCTCAGTGAAGAGTGTTTTTTAGAAGCTGTGGTTTGCAGGCAATCCTTCCCTTGCCATTTAAGGTACAATCCTGCAATGACGACACACTTGTTGACATGTCTGGAGCAGAATCACTTCCACGTTGTAAATGGCTCTCTTCCCCGCATTGACACAAAAACTTAAACAAGCCACTATGCCAAACACTTGTCTGTTCATTCAGGGTGGTGCGAAACTGAGTCTTAACAGGCCCTTATGCCTAGCATTAATCACAGCAGGAAGGCAAATGCAGCTGTCACTTTTTTATTAGCTTTCAGAATAATCTGATTCTCAAATCTTGAAATTTTTGTAGGACCTTCTCTCCTGAACTCTTCTATGGTTTCTAATGAACTGAATACATCCTGTGTTAATTCAAAGGGCATCTGTAGGTGAGATTTCCATAAATATTATGCCTCTATAAATATTATATTACTACTTATTAAAGCTTATCTATTTTATTGCTTCTAAATCCTCATGGACAAACTGGTCAATCTTCAAAAAAGTATGAAGTGCCAAATTCAGGATGCCAAACATTGCTGGATTTTATGAAAGTTTCACCTCCAAGTATTACAAAATCTCTAAGTATTACAAAACTTTGTTCCATTACTATGAAGGATAAATAACTCTTTAGAGATCGCACATTCAGTTCCTTGAACTGCCCCCCTTGTATTCCACTATAACCTTCTGAACTGTAAGTACGTAAGTTCACACTGGGTTAAGCTGTTCTTATAGATTGAGCGTATTGGGTATCTCTCAGAAATGTTTATTTCTAAGACATTTGATTAGCAGACTAGGACAGCAAAATCAGAAATACTACTAAGTTGTACTAATGTATTTTTCTTACTGCTGCTTCACATCTTTCCCTCCAACCTCAACCACATTTCATACTTCAAACTAACACACTAGACTGCAGGTGTGTGGAGGATGTAGAAAAGTCTTCCAGTTACGTTGCTGCACAGTTGAGCGCAGAAGCATTAACGAAACTGCAAACGAGGCCAAGTATTTTCATGTACTTATTGGGCAGTCTCAGGAATCATAAATGTTATACTTCCACTCACACACAGATACATGGCATAGGCATGCACGTTATTTAGGGATGAGGGAACTTGTATATTGCTTACAAGAGACGTCAGGCAACAATCTCACAGCCATCAGGGACCAATCAAAAAAAATGATACATAATTTTAAAAATATATGTTTCATTATCATTTAAATTCTTCCAAGAAAGAGTGATACAAATAAAGAAATCCTGCAGATACTCTATCCAAAACTTGTTAAAACCAAAAGATTTCTCTAAGATGTATATGCACCTGATTCTGTATTCATTTTAGACATCTGAGGTCTGTCCCAAGAAGATTAACTAAACTGCTGCAGAGCAGCATTGGTCATCTTTCCTTCAATTATGCGAGCATCTCTTTTTAAATCTTATGCTGACAGAGTCAGCTTGGACTGCCTTTCTCTAGAACAATTGGTTTATGTTTATAAATGCTACCACTGAGACTCCTAAAACACCTCATTTACTAGACAGGCTCACTATTGTATTTACCTTTAAGTGTGGAGGATACTTTGTGTAACATGAAGCCTTTTGCAGGTGTGGTCCGTTTAGCACACCTTCTCATCTCACCCGCAGACATGGGAAGTAAAAAGCTGGCGGTCCTGTTCTTATGCCTCACAAGGACTCATTGACCAACTTCAGTTATTTCACCCGACATTGGTTAAAATGGAGATTACAGTTGACATCATGATGTTTTAGAGAATTTCAGATTTGCTGAAGTTAAGCACGGTCTGGGTTGTTCTTAGCACAAAATTATCAGCCCCCTATTGACAACACCTGTGCTTTAGGACTGAGAACAAGGTAGAAATTTATCTACAAGTCACTTATTTCATACTTAGTTTTCTTTGCTCAGATATACCTTTCAAAATACTCTAATGCACAACCAGTTTCTTCAGATTAATTTGTGATAGTTTACAGGTTGCAGCAGACAAGCATCCCTCAGAATATTTAAGGAATTAATGGCTCTACATTATGCAACAAAGTAAGCGTTACTACCTTCAACTTAACAGATGATGAAACTGAAATCTGGAGAAATGAAAATGACTTAACACTTCACACCATGAGTGTCCAAGACAGCCTAGACTGCAGCTGACTTCTGTCTCTTAGATCTTATTCCAGAAGCTTGGCTATGCTCTGCCTTTTATCTTACCATTGTTTCCACCTATACGTGTCTCAACTCACAAGCATCCAGAAATAGTTCAGGGATTAATACTATCTTAAATATTCCATTCACAGCTTCTGCAATGTATGTGATTAACTGAAAAGGCTTTACTAGCCATATATTTTTGTGTCATCTCAGCTCTGTATTGTACTACATTTCCCCAAGTAGAAAAGTTTTCAGCTTATATAGCATATACATGCTTCATTTAACGAACTGCTATTTTCTTATACGTTGTACAGAAAGCTTCATTGTATGGCTTCATTATTCTGTTAGACAGCTAGTTTGATTATTTCTTTTTGTCAGGAAAAGAATGTCTTTCAAAAGGTAATTAAAAACATTGCTTCATGGAGTCCACATTTTTGCAACAACAACAAAAGTCATTCATGCACAACAAAAGATACCTCTAGAGCTCTGTGCAGGGCAGTGGGATTATAAATGAAGAACAGACAGATTGTAAGAGAAGTCTTTGAAACTAGAGAATAGAAACCTAAGCAAGCAGGCTAGCCAAGGAGGCACTGACACGGAGGGAATAACTGGAAGAACAGTACTCCAAAGTAGTGGTATGAAAGAAACGAAAAGAAGTGGATCCTGTTAGCTATACAACACTACAGATATTATAAGCTGCCACTGCAGTGCTCATAGCTAGTTTCTAAAATCCTGGCACTGAAGGCCCCAAACTGCTTTACTTAAAAGGGAAAGAAGCCTGGAAATAGATAAAATGCTGTAACAGTTACTGAAACACCAGTGAACAAGTTCTGTTTGCAAGTGTATGGATAGCCTGGAAATACATCAGGACACACAGTACAACAGTCTGAGAGAACAGTAAAGTTGCAGTGAAAAAAACAGCTTTCATAACTATGTCTGTTATTTTAATCTTGACATTTACAGGAGGAAGTCAGAGTTTTGCCACTTTAAAACTTTTTACCGTATTTTGCGCAAAAGCAGTTCAGGGCCTAAACTGAGCTTTGAAGAGAGCAAGCTATTCCCCCCAAAATGCTTTGGATGTTTTACACTTCATAAGTTTGCCTGAAAGAAATAATGGCTTGATTTCTAGTTATATATGATTAAAGATGAATAAATGTGAAAAATGGACATCCTCAGAAAGCAGCAGAGCTCAGCGATAATTGCTGTCACCCAGGTAGATCTGGCAGTCACAGCCCCAGCAGCCAGCTCAAAGGGCATGTCTGTCCTGAGCAGGCCACAGACATCCAGTCCAGCCCTACCTAAGCTGTTCCAGTGCTGTAACGCATGTGTTCTTGCTAGGGTTTCAGAAGAGTTCACTCAGTCACAAGGAGCTGAATTCATGTTAGCAAGCCTTGCCCAGCACATGACACTTTCCTTCAGCGCCTCTCATCTCTGCTCTCAGGCGCCATCTCTGCAGCCATCCCCCGCGGTCCTCACCCCTGAGGCTGGCAGCACGGGAGGAATAGCCACCCCAACAAAGGGGAATGACAGTGGCAAGACTCATGGTAAACCTGTGCTGCAAAGCACGAGGTAATGCAGAGACACTCAACTATAAATGAGGTAGCTGAAGAAGTACAAAGAGAAGTCAAGACATGACAGCAGAGAGTTCATCTTTGGTTAATTTGCTCTGCCTTCCTGGCAGGCCAGATGTATGCTTATGAATATTAACTCTTCAAACTAGATCAAGAACGTAAACAGAGGGCAGAACATTTTCATGGCCTGCTGTTCTTCTTTCCTTGATCCCAGCATGATACAGTATATACCACAATACGGCTGCACAGTGAAAGAAAGCAAGATAATTTTTATGCACTATATACAACGCGTTCACAATTCTAGTGTGGAGACTGCCTACTTTTTTAATGCATACACATGCTCCTAGAGAGGCAGGCAGTTCTGCAGATAGGTCATGGGAATCAGAAAAACAGAGCTTCATTCCTCACAATAGGAACATTTTGAAAAGTCACTTCATCCTGTTTCCTCCCCCCACTTCTGCCTTACCTCACTATATATGCAATGTTTCTAACCCACTCACTCTTGCTTTGTTCTTCAGAACCTAAATATATAAATGGAAGTTCACCAAATTAAAACTAAAACTAAAGGATGTAGTTCTAACATACCATGCCACCGAGAGCTGAATTTTCTTCAGAACTGGTCTCTGCATGGCAGTTTTGCAGCTTTAGGTCTATACTGGTAAAAAATTGTTACCACATCAATATACTGATGTGAGCGAATACAGAATGACTAGCAAATGTCTTTTCCATACTACGTAACAAATACCCACTAGTCCAGAACCAATGTCTCTTGCTCTATCTACAGTTATTCTCAATAAACCACAACAACCCAGACACCTGCTTGTTATGTTTGTGCAGGTCTAGGTGAATAGGTAAAGAAAACTACATGTTTGGTTCAAATCAGTAAGTAATCCTAGTCCAGAAACCATTTAGCTATGCTAGTGTGCTGCTGTGCTCCGATCCACTTGTGTCCTGCTGGTGGCTTAGGTACAACACCATTATGAAACTGAATGGCTTCCAGTTTAGAACTGGCTTGCATTTGGCCAGCCCAGGAAGAGAGCAGGACTGCCAGCATCCCTGTGGATACACAAAGTCTCAGTCCCAGTTGACTTTTAAGAAAGTATTGGAACTGTGCAAGATGTGAAAGCAGGCAATTGGTTTCAAATGTTTAAGCAGTCCCTGAGTGCAGGACTCTGGGGTATCTATTCCAGAAAGCCTTAAGTGCACCACTAAAAACAAAATGATAGAGTCCTAAACACAACCTGCAGTGGGATATCAATAAGAGGGAAGACATCAGAGGCAGTGCTCTAAATCCTTCACTTCCTTCTACCTTAATACCTATCCTCCTGCCAGAGCAATTCCCCTTTTCCTTTAACCTACACATAAAATGAGCCAATATTACTAAGTTCAGCTACTTAAAAATTAGGTCTGCCAGACTCTTTCCAAAGGGATAGACCAATCCATGAAAAAGCTTTTCACAGAAAGTCAAAACCCTAGGATGGCCTATACTGATGCTGACGTCTGTGCAAAGAAAACACAACACTTGCAGGTGGAAGCCTCCACAGTTGGTAGGCGTGGAGACTGCACAGCAGCAGATTTCATGTGCCTGCTTGAAGCTTGGTACTTTTAATGAGGAAAATAAAAAAGTCACACCCAAAGATATCAAGCAATTATTTAGTTTTCTGAAATAAAGGAAGTGGCCCAGCAGTGGGTGAAGGCTTTTGAAAGCTGTCAAATTGCTGATACTTTTGTGGAGAGTGGGGGATGAACCCGAAATAATGACCTAATGGAAAAAACAGCGCTTGTCCTGCAAGCTTTTCTTTTTTTTTTTCTAAATGGGAGCAAAGGGGGTTTTCCGTTTTTGGTTGTTGGTTTGGTGTTTTTTTTTGGAGGGGGCGGCACTGGGCGGCGGGTTGTTGTTGTTTTCTGGTGTTTTTTAATTGGGTTGCCTTGGGTGTTTTTTGTTTTGTTGTTGGGGTTTCTTTGCATAAACAGGCATTCATGCTTGTATCAGGTATGTTAGCATAAGATTTTTGATTGGGAAGTCAGCCTAGATATTAGAAGGTGTTATGTTATCAATCTTACTAAAGATTTTAAGCAGCAACTAAAGATTTTAACAAAGCTAGCTATTCCATGTAGGTAAAGTTGAAAGACTAATAAACAGTGCACAAAAACGTGATGAATTTAATGGGATGTTTCAGCACTGCAAATGTTTACAAGAACACATCAAACTTCAAGTCTGGTGTTTATTGACACCATATATTGGTATGTATGGGTACATCCACAAATACCATTACTCATCTATTTCTTACCAGGATAACCAGCTGGATACATGTTTTTCATCTGGAGGATTTACATAGTGAAAAGGCCTTTGTGTAGGCTCTAGATATTTCTGACTTTTTTTTCTTTTAATGTCATTTGATGTGCTTAAAAGTGGCGTGGTAATTACAGGAAATTAGAGATGTTTTATAGGAAGTCTTCACTTGTGGTGGAAGTCAGACAACCTTAAAATTTCTCCTGCTAGGTCTTCAAAATCACTAAGTACAACAGGCTCTTAGAGAATAATAACAATAATAATAGTAACAACAAAACAAGTCCCGAAGCCCACCGAACACTTACTAATAAGCACCTGAAAACTGTTCTTGCTGTAAAACCAAAGCCTACATCACCCTTTTTGAATGTTGCTCCTCCATTAACAAACTCCTCCTTGGAGGCAGAGTAATCTACACAGCAAAGAAAGTATAATGGTTCTGTCACCCAGACAGAAGAATCAATCTCTGTGCCAAACTACATCATGAAAACCAGATCTGTGAGGTTGAGTACTTTATACCACACTGTGGACTGTTAATTGCTTTAAGAGTACTACAAAGGAGTTAAAACTCATAACTTCTTTGAGGATCTTCTGTTTAGTAAAAGTATGTAGAGAGGAACTGGCTTGAGCTATACTACTGTGTGTGGACAGAGAAAATAACTATTACTTGAAATAAAATACTGCTACCCCTCTTTCTGTCTTCCAGCCCTCTCTGTTAGCTAACACATCAACTGACTTTGGAGGTGGCTAAGAGCAGACAGTAACCTGCCCTTTCTGGAGAAAAGAGAGCAGTGGGAAGTCTTACAAAGACTTATAAAATGGAAAGTAGGACAGCAGATTAGAGAAAAAAAAAAGGACAGAAAAAGCAAGAGATCTTGTTCTTTTCCTCTACAGTACAGCATCCATTTGTTTTCTTATAACATCCAACAGCTAGCAGCCAGATTTATTCAGTACTGCCTCTCTCCAGAGACTTTGAAGGACACAAGAACTAATGCTTAGGCTTCAAATGCTCCTCTTAGCCGGTTACCAACTAAATGCAGATCATTTTCTTGCTTACATCAGTATAAACCTGGAGTTACTATAGTGACATGATGACAGAAGCGTATATAAATTCATTGTATGTGAAAAGAGGTTTCAGCCTTGCATATAATTTATTGCTATTTCAGAATATATGTTTCGAGCCACTTTTCAGGGTGAATATTAGAGAAAAACCTTTGTGTCTGCCATGAACTATCCCAAAATACATTAACTAGCTAAACTGATGGAAGGTACACATATATAAAATGCTGCATGTTCTCTTCAGGAAAATATTTTCTTAAACATAGCTCCATTTTTGTCTTTAGATAAAGTATTATTTCAAAATTAATTGCTCTTGTTGCTGCTCACATTATCTGTCACACCTAGCATGTTTTACAAGATCAACCTCTTGGGCTCTACCTTTCTCTTATAAAATTAAAAAAAGCCAAGCAAAAAATTCACCTGTAGTGGGGTAATTAGGCAGACAATTTAAAATTTTGAAGGCTCTTTAAGAAGCAGTTTTTATAAAATAAATAAATCTATTTTACAAAATTAATATAAAATAAGTAATTTCCCAACTGTGGAGATTAATTTACAATGTTTAGATCTTTTTTAGATCTTTTTGCTAACCCCGCTGCAGTAAAAATCAAAATTTAAGGAAGTGTAAGCAGATTCTGAGACCAGGGAGTGGCTAAAATGGATGAGAAGATTTTTTCTTGAAGGACTTCAACACAGAAAAAAAAAGTAGTGCATTGTGAGATGAAACCAAAGATTGCATTGAACAGGTTTACATAAGAGATCTAAATGTATTCTTTTTCAAATACAATTACAATTTTTTTTAAATGGTTTGTAAAACTCTCACATATGACCATGCGGACGACATTTTAGCCTCATACATTATGCACCAATCTTCCTGATCTAGGTTCTGACACCATTGCATACAATTGTATTCTAGTTTCTGAACAAATGTTATTTCTCCACTTTGCAAAGCTTTTCATTTGTTTAACTTCTACAGTGGACATTACGGGATCAAAATGAGAGAAAGAAATATCAATTTCTACCTACCTTTGACAAAGGCATCCTGTCTCAGAAATACAGCGCCAAATGCTACGAGTTTAAGCCACAAAAACATGGTTATTTCTGGAAATCAGGTGTATCCTTATGAAACAGCATGTGTCTCTCTGTGGAAAGCAAAATAAGTGTTATCTGTTTGCAAAAGAATTTCTCAGCAAAACTTGAACCAAAAAGGAGAATAACTAGGCACATGCACTGCACTGCCTGCTTATCTGTGAAGGAGTTGCTTCCTCTGTTACCCCAAACTAACCACTCGCAAACTCACTATGCAGTTTAGTGATGTCAGAGAAAATTACTTCTGCAAAAAAAATTCTTTCAGTTTCCAGGAAGTCAAGAGGGTTTTACTTAAGTTGCTGCAGTAAAGCTCAGCTTCCTTAATTCAAACGAAATAGATTATTTTCAGCCATTTCTTTCTACCGAGGAACTAAACAAGACTTAACTTTTCAAAGGACTGGATTTAACAAACAGTCATTCTTTGTCTTCGTATTCACTTTTCCATTGCATACATTCACTGAATCTCTTCTATGTTACAGATGCTTCTTGAGATTTCTGTTGAGAGAAGGAGAAACCCAGACCATCAGTCAACAAAACTCTTACACTGGCAACAAGGCCTTGATAAAAATATGCATTCTCACATGAAGTGACTTCTGATTAAGTCCCCTTTAAACATGGGATATATTTAATCTTTTCTCAAGGATGCAATTCTAGGTATGACAGTAATACACAACAAATTGATAGAGGCAGTCTAATTCTGTTATCTGTAAAGTTCAGTTCTTATTTAGATAGCTCCGTGCAATTCTTTACCACGATAGCGCCAGAGGATTGTGGTCCCTTTCCTTGAGCAGATGCAAGTTACACCAAAGATATTTTCTGTCTATGTATGCATTGAGATAGTAATCAACAACTTGATAACAAACATCCATTAGACAGTAGATTAAGAGAGGAATAAATGTTGGGATTGCTTCTTTTATTTGAGGTTTCAAAGGTTTTAGAAGAACCAGCAGAATACTGTCACAAGACAGATAAAGAAGGTAAGAAAATATATTTGTGTTTATTCCTCATAAGTCTTTCAGAGACTTCTTAAACAACACACAGGAAAAAGATGCACAAACTCACATAATAATTCACAGATTACATGAGTGAATCAAATCCTCATAAGGTTAAATCCAGCTTCTACATGTCCGGCTTTGAGTCAAGTCTTACAACTAAGGCCAAAATCTTAGCTTCAATTAAACAGTATGTCTCTGTATGAACTGGCTGAAATAATAACTCTATTGTAAATGTGGTCAGAACAAAACTGACATAGTAATATCGCTCTGGCATTCCAGAGACTCCAACTTTGAACTTCATCATCCCAGAGCTGTTGCAAATTGCACTATAGCCATATATTGTCTGCAGCACTGACATCTTGGCCCCTGTTATCCTAGACAAAACCAGGTTAACAGAAGGGCTGAAGTGTGCCATCTGATGAACAGAGTACACAATATCCTATGGAGAATTTCATGTCAAGAAGCAGGGTCCATTTCTACCTGACCTTCCCCAGCAGCTTTATACAACCTCCACTTAACTTTTCAAGCTACGTCCCCAAGACAAATTCCTGCACAGTGGACTTTTTCTGGTTATGTGGTATTTACATAGCCTCCACAGTGCTTAAGTATTGCAACATATCATATATCTTATTCAGTGATAACATCACTAAATCTAGCCATCATACCATACAGGTATAATATTATTACACTCATTCAACAGCTGAGAAACCATAAATCATCAACTGTTAAAATTACTGACCAAAGTTATAAATGAAATTCATGGAGAATTCAGAGACTCAAATCATATATCATAAATCTCAGTGAAGTGCTAAGAAGAAAAATCTCTCTTTCCAAGAGCAGATCCTTCAGTCAGCAATTTATTTCAGTGCCCGTTTTCTAGCAATGAACCATTGCCCTGTAACTGAGAGAGAACAAACACTTTCACAGAAATTACAGTGTCTTTGATTTTAGATTAGTCTCAGATGTTTTAATATTCCATCTGCTTGCAGTGCATTTGAAATACAAATCTTGGTAGTCTGTCGATTTGACATTTGTCTATATGGACAACTGAGGAAGAAATAAAGGATATCGTGGTACTGAAACACTCGCTTTTCAAAGACTATAGTTAAGAAGCCAATATTTTTACTGAGAGCTACCATGTACATTTTACTAAGTCCTCAAAACAGCTGCAGACCTGGCCTAAGAAGGAGGAAGGAAGCGTGTGACGAGAAGCATTCTCTCTCAAGATCCCTCCCCTCATAACAAGCCTTTGAAAGCAGGCAATTATCAACTACATACACAAAGCTGGAAGTTACACAAAAGTTCAGATTTAAGCAAAAAATGTAGTCTGCCAAAGGGAATCAGTATATTCGGCTAGCATTTTCATTAGCCAGAAAAACCTAAATGGCGCTGGATATAAAGTTGTGTATTAGAGGACTTCAGAACTGACCGAGCAATCTCAGCTCTACTGATTAACAAATAAGGACAGTGCAGTTCCTTTCAGCCACAAGGAAGGTCAGGATATGGTTGTTGTAGACTTGCTGAGTGGAAAACAGGGTCCATAAAAGCAGTTGCTCCAGAAAAAGAAAGAGAAAAAGATGGTGTGAAGGTGAAATTCCTATAGCCTAGGGCTGGCTGATGGCCAGGATATAAGCTCTTCTGTTTCACTCTTGTGTCAAGCAAAGATTGCTTGAGTTTGCTAGCTAAGATCATTGCATTGTGAGCAAGCCAAAGAACAAAGTATGGAAATTTCAGTTCTAATGTGGTTCAGACCCGTGCTGAAAGCGATAGTATAAAGATGCTATAGTGGGATTTTACACTTATCATCTTAGACTGAGCTCCATATCACATAGGTTCAGTCTGAAGCTTTCTGTAAATTAATATGTAAAGGCTACATAGAGTTACTTATTCTCCATACATATTATTTCCTGTTTCTGGCTCAGCCAGCATTAAACATAAATGTGTTTAAGGCTATTAGAACACAAGAAGTCTTCTACCAAACATAAACTGCAGTTTTCTTCCCAAAGATACATCAAAACCCCATTTTGGGGGGAGTGAGAGAGGGTTCATTTACTCTACCTGAAGATTAAGTAATGGGATATTAAAATAACACCTTTCTCAGGAAACAGCCTTAATTTTTAATTAGCCAAATCATTATGTCAGGATGTAACTATAGCGGTATACTTCCCCTGCACTGGAAAGAATCAATGGCAGGACCATCAGTTTGTACTATTAAGGATTCCTAAAATGACATTAAAAAATATGTAGATGCTGAAGCTTCCCATCTCTTTGGAAACCTCTCTCTTTCTTAAGTTATGAAAAGAGCCAAAACACCCAAAATAAAGAAACAACAACAACAACCCTGTAAGAAGCAAAACTTTCCTTGTCTGATTCACCTATTCTGCAATAAAGTAGATCTGTTAAATTACTATAAATGTCTTCACATTCTGTGCAGTTCAAAGGGCAATTGTATCACAACCACAAGAAAATTCTAAGAATATGAAGTGCCAATAACAATCAGTTTTCCTTTCAGTTTACATCTGAAGACTTTGGAAAAAAAATCACAAATACACACCTACTGCTTCATACCAAAAATGTATAGAATAGAGCCCTTGCAATATAGAAAAAAGAAAGGGAATTCAAAGTAGAAAGAATTAAAGCAATATGTCCTTGCTCCAGATGAGTTGCAAATAGTTATGAAGCAATTCATGAAAATTTACATGAAAAAGCATTGAAATCACAATGATAAAATAATTAGATTAATTCTGTACTAATTAAAGTGTTTTATGACAAATGTTTCTTATATAATGCTAATTATGCCATTTGAAAATGTTTCTATGCTGAAGCTACCATATATTTGTAGATAAATTAACCATCCCAGATCTGGTCTAAACCTTTCTAAAAAAACCAAAAAATTAAAAAGGCAAACAACAAATGAAACAAACTCATAAGAAATAACAAACATAAAACAAGTTGCATTTCAGAACTAGCTAAATAGTCTACAGAAATAAATGCAGGCTATATTCAGCTTCAACAGCTAAAATACACCACAACTGGGTTGACTGACAATCACAAAAAAAAAAAATTTGGCTCTACTGTGAGAGTGAAATAAAGTTTCGAAGAAACATACCACTAGATCCTGTATATTCAGATACTCAATCCATGCAATGGATTTCTGAAATAGATGATGTAAGGAGGGAGAAAAATCAAATTATTCTCTGGAAAGATACAATGAAAATTCCCACTGTTTTTGATTTGCACTGATTTATACCTGACCCAGATGTCCCACATCAGAATAATGATTGCTGAATAAGCAGATGATGATAAAGATATCATTAACCCTCACTCCCAATTTTCTCTCTTTCCCACCGCGGTAGTCCTTGGCTAGGTCTAATAAATGCTCTGAGCATTTGATATGAGCCCATGAACCAAGAGTTCCCCTCTGGCACAGAAGTATTTCCCTTCTAATCACACATCCGCTGTTCCTGGCAGACTGACTTGAGTTAGATGGAAAGAAGAGTCCCAGCACAGATCGACCTTTCAGTGCCAGCCCTAAACTGTTTCCCTAAATGGAAGAAGGGGGAGGGCAACTGTTCCTGCTCCCAGGGCTGAGTCTTAGCCCTAGGCCTAGTCAGTTGGCCCTCTGGTTAATCCAAAAGGGAGGTCTGGTTCTCTCACCGCTAAGAAGACTGCAGCATTGGAGCAAGGAGTTGTGATCTTCAGCACACTACCACACGCCTATCCTCCTGCACAATCTTTCATAACATATCAGGCAAGAATGCTGTAGTTACTCAATGACTGATCCTAATAGTGCAAAAGCTCTGCCCAGACAGTCTCAGAGCTTGCTGAGAGAGACCAGGACCTCAAATACCTTCCACAGTCACTGCCGACTTCCTTTCTACCACGAGGTGTTTCTGTAGCTCCATTTTGCAAAATGTGCTGCAGAAAGGCAGCAAATCACAGAGCACACTGGGCATGATGTGCTCCTCAAACACTACTACACAGAGCATATCACATTTTTTGCTTCTGAAGTCATCATTACTTAGTGGTGGTCCTGCTTGGCCACGTCTTATCACATTGAGTAGGCAAAAGCAAGGCAGAGGAAGAGAAAATTCAGCTGAATATGCTTGATTCTGTGGTTAAGTAGACTTCCTTTCCCAGAGTATTTCAGCAACTTTCAAACAAAACCAAATGGACAGCCTAGGTTGTATCTGCTCATGCAGAAGCTTACAGTGAAAGAAGTCACTCATGAAGGCAATTGTAGTCAAGTGGGAAACCTGCAAAAAGGGGCCACAGCATTTTCAAATACATCTAAGAAAGACAAAGCATGAGCAACAACAGGAGTAAAAAGGTAGGCCAGATCACAGAATGTTAGAGGTTGGAAGGGACCTCTGTGGGTCATCTAGTCCAAGCCCCCTGCCAAAGCAGGGTCACCTACAGCAGGCTACACAGGACCACGCCCAGGCAGGTCTTGAATATCTCCAGAGAAGGAGAATCCATAACCTCCCTGGGCAGCCTGTTCCAGGGCTCCATCACCCTCAGAGGGAAGAAGTTCTTCCTCATGTTCAGACGGAACTTCCTATGCATCAATTTGTGCCCATTGCCCCTTGTCCTGTCACTGGGTGCCACTGAAAAGAGTCTGGCCCCATCCTCCTGACACCCACCCTTCAGATATTTATAAGCATTTATTAGGTCCCCTCTCAGCCTTCTCTTCTTCAGGCTGAACAAGCCCAGCTCTCTCAGCCTTTCCTCATAGGAGAGATGCTCCAGTCCCCTCATCATCCTCGTAGCCCTCCACTGGACTCTCTCCAGTAGCTCCTCATCTTTCTTGAAGTGGGGAGCCCAGAACTGGACA